>OJBO01000085.1_pt1 | contig 53959 bp, 52 predicted proteins | sample 1590461 | NCBI WGS metagenome assembly OJBO01 (sample SAMN05416836, study PRJEB24817) | seawater metagenome | isolation source: Sea water | place: Canada:Atlantic | collected 2013-07 | reverse complement strand
GAAAACAGCCGCCTGAATTCTACGGTTGGACCCCATTAAAAATGGGGGGATTACCTATCACATAGCTGGTGCGATGAAATTCTCAAATACCCCGCTTTATCCGTACACCTGCCGTTCGCTGCGCGTAACACGAACGGGCAAACTGCGGACGAAGTAGGCTTTCGCCGCGACTGCGCCAATGGCGGCTTTTGAGAATGTGGTTGATAGGAGAATAGCTCGAAGACTATGATGATAAAAACTCACTCAATGGTCTGAGCAAGCGGATACTCCGCAGATTTATTTGAGCCAAAATGCAACCACTTAGTGTCCGGTCGAAATCGAGGTCAGTTCAATTCACCTAAAATGATTAGTTGATAAAATAGGAAAAATTGGTGGAGACACGGCGAAAAAAACGGCGAAAGTACTGGAAGCCCAAGCTGAATGATTTGTGTCCATGTGGCTCTGGTGGAAAGTACAAGGATTGTTGTTGGAATCGCCTCCCAGGCTTCGACATAGGCAAGGCTTACACGGCAGCATGCAAAGAGAAACGATTTGGGCGTGCGCTTGTCGCTGCGCGTGCCGATATTACCCAATACACGATTTGGCACAGGACAAATGCAGCGCCCATGCTCCATATCGGCGAGCCGATAGAACCGCTTTTGCGGATCGACGTTAATGCACTTGGGGAATATGTAGATCGCCTTTCATGGCTCTATTTCAACACCGGAAAGTGGAAAAGCTGGCCAGCAGCCATTGAGCATTTAAGTACAAACATCGATCACGAGCGGTGGCGAAAGAAGATAACATACCAACGGGCCGTGCTGCATCTGGCCCCGGGAGGTAGCCGATCAAAGGCGCGCCAAGAACTTGCCAAGCTTGGCCCAATCACTCCCGCCGAAGATGACATAGAGATTCTGCAAATCTTCATCGACCTTGAGCTGCGAGATGCGTCATTCTCGGAGCGTTCTGAATTTTATGAGCGCATCATTAATCTTGATGAGTCCGCAGAGAGCCAAATCCAATATCGAGGTTGCAAGGCCATTGATCTTCTCCTGCATGGTGATCCCAAGGCTGCAAAAACGCAGCTTGGCGGCCTTTTGGACGAGTATCGAAATGATGAAGGGCTGTCTGCTTATGCGAGGCAGAAGCTTTACGATGTTCAAGAAACGCTCGGCACCATCACCGATGACGATGCTTTGCTTCGCCAAACCGCTTCAGAGCTATCGTCAGTGATGCAAGACGGCAGTTGGACTGAGCATGGACGTTCAAACCTGCATCGTCAGATAGGTGATTGTTATCGATACGCGCGGGAGTGGGAGATGGCAGTTGGGGCCTATAAGGCGGCTATTGCGTTAGATGGCAGACTAATCTGCCGCATCCATTTGGCTGAGTGCTTCCTTTACCAAAAAGAGATCAAGCAAGCGGTATGCCAAATTGAAGCTGTGCCCATTGAGGAACTCGATGAGCCGGGCATGATGGATTTCATCTTCACATATTCTGCAATCTCCATTTGGAGTGAAAGAATTGAAATGTTGGAGAAGGCACAGGCTTGGCTCAAGGCGCTGAAGGCATCAGAGCCACTTTTTGACCAACGCCGCTTGAATCTTTTGGTGCGGGTGACTGAGACCGCCGCAAAAGGGATTGCAACCTCAGAGGCGAAGGCGGATAGCGCGCCGGAAGGCGGGATTGCCGGTGCATCGCGAGCGCTTATGCTTCAACCGAATTTCTTTGGCATAGGGATAAACTTCAACGAAATTATTGAACGTTTTTCGCGGAGAAAGAAGGGAGCACAGCTGGCTATCGAACATCACGATACAGGGGATAAAGAGGCCGGCGACGCCGAAAAATGACTCCAAAATGGAATGATCTGGGCTGTGTTCTAACGTAGCATGACTCGATCAACATCCCTGTGTGAACGGAAACTTAATATTTAGGCACAACACTAAAGCTGCCATTAGTTGATATTGCAGCATCGGTGGTTCGGGCTACTTCCGTAGCATTCGCCGCATGCTGCATGAATGGCCGGTTCGCTAACGTACGATCCTGCCCCCTACCGGAGCAGACCGCCTAAACGCTTCGTTCGATGAAACTGGTCACGTCGGCGAGGTTTGTTTCCGAAAGCCACCTGTTGTTAACTACTATGCGCTTTTTTTCAACGTAGGCTCTGTAGACCTCGTCGAGCTGCATGGACCGATCGATGAGTTCTTCAGAATTTCGATGCAGCAACAGCATTGCGTTTTGATCCGAGTATCCGAGCCAGTTCACGATGCGAAAATTGAGCGCGGTGTCTCCCCATCCGTATCCGGACATCACCAGCGAACGGTTCTGCCTGAAAGCGTGGTGCATGCGGTAGAAAATCTCTGAGAAGATGCCCCGATTGTACGTCAGGATTTTCCCAGGACCCGACAAGAATGCGGGCGTCTTGATGTCGATGTGCTTTTGCTCACCGCTGGCAAGTCGGCAATCATAGAGGTTCGACCCATGAAAGACGGCCGGGTAAGACACGCCGCGTACCCGGTACCAATCCACAGACCCGTGCGGCTTCAGAATCCGAACTTTCGCAGATGTCGTGTCGTAGGCACGGTCATCGAAGAAGCGCAGATCACCATCGGCTGCTCCAAACCCATCTACAAATGGTATTCCGTTTTTCCGGAGCAACTGTTCGACGAGCATGTCGTGGTTCAACGTAATGATGTCGAGTTTCTCAATGCTGGAGGATTGGGCGAGTTCGACCACCAGGTCCAATCCTTTGATCGTGTCGGTTTCGAGATACTCGGCCACAAGCCACTCGATGAACGCGGCGGCCCGGGACGCGAGGTGGTAGAGCGATATGAGACGTTCCTCGACACGGTCACCATCCAAGAGACCTTCGGCGTCACGTTCCACCTTATCCACAAAAGCGCCGGTCATCGCGTCCTCTGTGAGCCCGAGGCCGTTCTGTTTGATTTGCGTACACATCTGAAACAGATCTTCGTAGCTGGTCATTGATCGGTAGATGGAACCTGATCTTTTGAAGGATGCTCCAGACACGTAAGGCCCCGCTGCATCTAGATAGTGCTTATCGATCTTGGCAAGAATCCTCAGCAGCTGCTGCTCTTTGTCGAGCGCTTTGACATGATGATCTTTCTCGTCACCTGCTGCGCAAAAGAACCCACTGTCGGCGGGGTCGTAATAGTAGGCCTCCTCAAGCAACTGTTCAGAAATTGTCATGACACTGGGAAGACCTGACGCCAGCGAGACACCTGATCCCAGGAATAAGATCATGATGCGGCCAGTAGGCTTTGGTCCTCGGTGCCATCTGTAAATCCAGCATCGGCTAATTGCTCTCGATCCGGAAGGTCTTGAAGCGTCTCCAGACTGAAGGCCGCAAGGAACTTGTCCGTGGTCACATATGTATACGGCGCGCCACGTCGCGGTGATCGTGGACCGGTACCGATCAATCCCTGCGCGTGCAGCCGTCCGATCAGGTCTCTGCTAATGTCTTTGCCAAAGATGTCCTTCAATCCGTCCCGCGCTATCGGTTGATGGTAGGCAATGGCCGCCAACACGGCGACATCGAACTCGCGCAAATCGAGATTCTGATCCCCAATATCCGCTGCGGCCCGGATCGCTGGAGCATAGGCTGACCGCGTGCGGAACATCCAGCCGCCGGCAACGTGTGCCAGCTCAAACGATCGCACTTCCAAGTCGGCAGCCAAGTCCTCAATCAAAAGATCGACCGACACCCCCTGCCCCACGACGCGAGCCAGGTCTTCGCGCGGCACAGGCGATGCGCTGGCGAAGAGCACCGCTTCGATCCGGCGCATCCACTCCCTCCACCGAAGTTCGGGGGGAAGGTCTTCCAGCTCTCGGTCCAGTGTGCTGTCAGGGTGGTCCTTCATCTCGAGCGTGCCCAATTTCTGTCGATCAACATGTATCGCCAAATGCGTTCGACCGTGAGGGGGAGGCAGCGATTGGCAATGGATCTGGAACTGAACATACTCATCACACCCCGTAGAGCCGGAACGTGTCACGCCCGGTCAGCTCCCGCACGGCACCGAGCTCAACCAGGCGATCACACAGACGTCGGGCCGCCCGGTCTGAGCGAAGCGACGTGAGCGCCGCCGGGGCGACCGCGTCCCGGGACAGGAAGAGCGCCACTGCGTCATCCGACCCTTTGGCGCGCAGCATCGGTGCGATGGACCGCAAGCGGGCAGCGCGACGCGTCAGGTCTGATGCCTCTCGAACCACGTGGATCACCGCCGTCAAAACAGCGCGGTGACAGGCCAGCCGAAGGTCGTCTCCATTTGCGTGCAGGTCACGGCGCTTGAGCCCAAATCCGAGGAGAGGGATCACATGTGTTCCCCCCAGAGATTGCGCGAGCGCTGCGTCCGCCAACAAAAGCGCTTGGACATGCGCCCGCGGATTGTCTTGAAGAACAGCCGTGATGACGTATGCGGCCTGTCGGATCGGTGCCCCCTGCCCCGCATCAAGCCACATTCCGATTTGATCCGGCTCGATGTGCGGCAGCGCCCGATGCAGTGCCTTGATCGAGATTGGTCGCTCGACGGCATGGCGCCAGGACAAATAGGTCTCGCCTGCAGGTCCGGGTTGATCACCGGGCTGTAGAAACTTCAGGGCGTCGCGCAACTCTCCGGCGCGTTCGGAGCGACCAGACAGCGCCACACAGGCTTCTGCCGCGCGCAATGCCAACCGCTCCCGGAGCAAGACTTGGGGGACGTCGTCGTGACCCAACACAAGATGCAGATGCGAGAGCGCCGCACCGAACAAAAACGCCACATCTTCAGGGGTTTCGGCGCGAGTGGAGGTGACCCAGGACGGCAAACGAGGTAGACTGTCAAAGGCTTCGCGGGCATAGATCATGGCGCCACATTATCTCAATGCGGCGCTTTCCACCACAATATAATGCGTTAACCGCCCCACCTTACAGCTCCCCACTATGTCCAATAAGTTTACATTATCGGACGTAAAAGAATATGCTGCGAGGCAATGCAATTTCATTACTGGATTCACTGGAAAATGGCCTCAGAGGACGAGAAACCGACTTCATCAAACTCTGTTGCTTCTAGTATTGCTCAGGACAACGAGAGAGATCAAGAAAAAAGCGATGACATCGCCCTGCCCGTACATGTCGCTAGCTCGGGCACCCTCGATCGTCTTGTCGATACTGCGCGCGATTACGCCCGCCAAGCGACGTCCGAGAACACCAACAAGGCCTATAAGAAGGACTGGGCGCATTTCTCCAGCTGGTGCCGCAGACGTGGTGCCGACCCCCTGCCCCCGTCTCCGGAACTGGTCGGCCTCTACATTGCCAACTGCGCGGCACCGGATACCAAGACCTCAGCACTGTCCGTGAGTACCATCGAGCGCCGCCTGTCCGGCCTTGCATGGCAGTACCAGCAGCGCGGGTTTACGCTGGATCGCAAGAATCGCCATATTGCAACCGTACTAGCCGGGATCAAACGCAAACATGCCCGCCCGCCGGTGCAGAAAGAAGCCATCCTACGCGATGACATTCTGGCTATGGTCGCCACCCTGCCCTACGACCTGCGTGGGCTGCGGGATCGGGCAATCCTGCTACTGGGATATGCGGGCGGTCTCAGGCGGTCCGAGATTGTCAGCCTCGATCACGGCAAGGACGACACACCGGACGCGGGCGGATGGGTTGATATTCTTGACCAGGGCGCGCTTCTGACGCTCAACGCCAAGACCGGCTGGCGCGAGGTCGAGATTGGCCGCGGTTCCACCGTTCAAACCTGCCCTGTCCATGCAATTGAGCAATGGCTGCATTTCGCCAAGATCGATTTTGGACCTGTGTTCGTCCGCACGTCCCGTGATGGCACGAAGGCTCTGGAGGTGCGGCTCAGTGACAAACACGTCGCACGTCTGATCAAGCATACCGTCTTGGACGCGGGCATCCGCAGTGAGCTTCCGGAGAAAGATCGCCTCGCCTTGTTTTCGGGTCACAGCCTACGAGCTGGTCTCGCGTCCAGTGCCGAGGTCGACGAGCGCTACGTCCAGAAACACCTCGGCCACGCGTCCGCCGAGATGACCCGCCGCTACCAACGCCACCGCGATCGGTTCCGTATAAACCTGACCAAGGCGGCGGAACTGTAGGACCTCCCCTGCCCTATCAGGCGACGTTCTGCAGCTTTTGGACCTTGATATTGTCCGCATGCTGCCGCGCCTGCGCCAGCTCAAAGCTTGTCTGCATGCGCAAAAGCGTGTCGGCTCTGACGCCAAAGGCTTTCTCGAAGCGGATCGCCATCTCCGCCGATAATCCTGCATTGCCATTGAGCAAAGTGCTGAGGGCCTGACGCGATACGCCAAAATGATCAGAGAGATCCTTCACGCTGATGGACGCAGGCTCGACGATCTCCGTCTTGAGCCAATCGCCGACATGAACCGTCAAAGACGGATGCATCTTAAGAGCCATGATAGTCCTCCAGTTCCATATCTATCAGCGCGCCATCTTCATTTATCTGAAACGTCAGCCGCCAGTTTTTCGTCACGGTCATCGACCAAGTACCTTTTCGATCTCCAGTCAGCTGATGAAGGCCGTAATTGGGCGGCGCCGCTAACTCTTCCAAATCCGCTGCGGCATCGATGAACGCCAGCATTTTGCGGAGCCTGCCCGTGTCGCCCACCAGACCTTTGGGGTTTCCTGTTTCGAAGAACCGGCGAAGCCCTTTGTGGCCAATACTCTCAATTTTCATATCCGTACCTACAGAAGAATTGGTAATATGTCAAGCGTCACTTGACGCACGACGCGTATCGCTAGAGTGCCCGTTCGCTCAATCTACCATAGAAGCTCCGATCGAGATGCAATTCGCCCGTCTGCGCCTTCTGGACCATGCCCCTGAGATAGCCGCCTGGCGAGGAAACCTCTCCAGCGGAGTGCTTGTCGTAAATCAATGCGACCGCCGCGGCAGCAACTTCCGGTCCAAGGGCCTTTTGAGCCACATTCCAGGCGTGTTCGGAAATCCCAACCATCGGTCTGATCCTCGCGGCGGCTCTGTGAACCCCGTTCCAATCACGAATATATCCTTCCAGACCACGGGCCATCTCACCAAACTCCGGGCAGGTGGCCATTAGCATTGGCACGTCAATGTCAGACCGTCGCTTTCTGGTCTGGGTATTCCACTCGCCTTCCAGATCCACTTCTTCAGGTCTTTCAACCTGCCGCTTGAGTGGGTTTTCTGGCACAACGCTCGCCGCGTGCTTTGTTTCAAAGCGATTACTAATTACAGGATTAGGTTGGTTTGTAGTTAGTATGTGGGTGCCGTTTTCAGCACCCGTGGGTATAGTATTTGAATAATGAGAGGCCACTTTAGGGTCTACGTCTGCAACCTTATCAACAGAAGAATCTGCGTCGGATTGATCTGGCCAATCGAAAGCTGCCGCGAAGGTATCTTCTACACGCTGCTGAAGGGCTTTGAACCAGTCGACTAGGTCAAGGAGCTTCTCAGGGCCTGTCGTGCGCTTAGGAAGCTGCTCAAGCAATGTGCCGAACTCATCCTGCAAGTCACGCCAGGGGCCTCTCAAGCCGCTCTCCAGAGCCTTCTCGATCTTTGCACGGATCACACGCCGTGTGATGGTAATTGAATTGCGCAAGGACTTGCAGAATTGCCGTTGTTTCTGGAGCTGGGCATGTAGTGCCTCAAACTCTTCTGCACGTGCCGCCAGAGGTGCCAGATCGAAGCCATAGGCCTCAACGATGTATCCATCCTGATCACGGGCACCATATCGCTTCCCGTTGGGGCTGTCTTTGATCCAGATGATACCGGCTTCACACAAGCGACGGACGTGAACACGCAGCGTCGTCAAGGAAAAGCCTGTCTGTTCCATCAGAAAGTTGTTGGACGGCCAGACAATGGGCCGCCTACCCTGCTCCCAGTCCTTTGGCTGCGTAACAGCGCCAAACGTATCCAGAAGCAACAGATCTTGGGACTTCAGTCCGATCGCAGCCGCAACCTTCTTAGCTGCAACGATTGCCTGTGTCTTGGGTATAGATAACTGTTCACCGGCATGTGCGTGCTTTTCAGCGACCACAAGGCCCGGTGTCGGCTTGCGCCAACCTGTATGTGTCATGAGTGTTTCAAACCTCCATAAGTTGAATGAAGGCAAAAGAATCCCGTTCACCGAATCGGTGTTGTTTTGTTGACTTCGATTCGCGGGAGAGTTATCTAAGTCTTGCAACAGAAATTAGATCAGCTCTCAGGCCGCGAGGTTTGGGGGCTTTTCTTTTGCCGTTAGATCACGTGACGTTCCTCTCTGCTCTTTGCCTCAATTGGGGTCGAGCGCCCTTCCCTGTCGTTGCAGGTGAGCGTTTCATTTCTTCGACCCATGTTCATGTAGATAAGCTGCGATCATGTCGCCTAAGCCCTCTAGGCTCTGCTTATCCAAATCTATTCCCGCAGCGCTGACCGATAGCTTTCCACCTTGTGATGAAACAGAAAGCTTCTCTCGCCCGAATTTGCGTATGATTGTTAACTTCTTCGTTTTGGCCGTACCTTTAGCCGTCTTAACCGGACCCTTTACCAGATCAGCAACAACTTTCTCGAGCTCTCGATGGCTAAGCGCATAGACATTCTTGCACGCGTGCAAGATCTCATCGCGTGCCTTCAACACGGCCTTCCCCCTCGAAACGTGGCTTTCGTGCACACCGATGATGCTCGCAAAACTAACAGCAGTTACCTTCTTGTCAGGGTTGGAAGTTTCATAGCGATCAAACATCTGGCCAACTGATAGAAGACGCTCGAAAGCACCGAGGTTTTCGCGCTCTTCATTTTCTCTGAAGCGCATGAACAGCATCTCAAACTGATCGTCTGAAACCCCTCTCTTCTCCGGCGACGCCAAAATGGCCCTGACAGGTCGACCGAGCTTCTGAGCAATGGCATGCCGTCTACGACCGGTAATTAGAAAAAATGGAACGCCAGCACAGTTCTCCGGATCTAGCGGATCGGGCTGCCAGCTCGGATCGACAGGCCAGACCTGAATCGGTGTGTCTTGGCCATTTTGTTCAATGCTTTCGAGTAGGGAGTTGAAAGCATCCTGATCAATCCAATCATCTCGTCTATCCGTTCCAATCTCATCTTTGATTTGGGTAGGATCAAGTTCCAGCTCATGCTTTCCTTGTAGAATATGTCCTACGATCTCCGCACGCTTCTCATTCAGAAGGACTTGAGCGTCACTAAGGGCTCCCGCTTTCCAAGCGCTACCTGAGCCGCCCATCCTAGGTTTCAGACCTGTGGAGGGCTCAGGTGCAGCGGCCCTTGCATCCTGAACGGGCTCACTTACTACGTCTTTGGGTGGAGCGTCAGCGGTATCAGCTGATTTCTTGCGTAAAACAGAGCTACTGATCGAACGCTTCATTCTGCATCCTCCCCAAAGTCATAGAAATCTTCCATCCAGGCGTCTGCATAACCTCTTTCCAATCCGGGCCACAGACGTGAGACAATCGCATCGTTCACAGCATCAGCGTTGTCGATAAAACGATTGATGCCTTTCTTCTTGCCAGGCGTATCTGGCTCGTACTCATAAACTGACTGGTAGACGTCAGAGGCGTTAGAGATCGCATCTGAACGCAAATAGAATACGGGAAGCACTTCGTCCGGACAGTTTTCCAGCAGGTTGCTTACCTGCTTTAAATCCTGCTCATTTGTTCGTTGGACTATGGTTGGCAGCAACATATTTGCACCCGCGCCGATATCCAGCCGCTCATTCGCAAAAATGTGACGCAACATAGTCAGCAGTCCCGTGACAAATGTTGAAAGAGTTGCGATGTCGAACCCCTTCATCGTCTGAGGAATGATGAGTGAAGAAGAAGCTATGACGTTGTTGAGCTGGAAAAGAGTAAGAGCAGGCTGATAGTCAATGATGATGCAATCAAGCGTCTCGACCAGAGCTGCATCGAGCTTTGATTTATCTACTTTCCCATCACTCAATAGCTCGCTGGGTTTAGTGACCGGGACGTGCCCATCACGCCATCGATCAATTGCGTCCTTCAGAAAACGATAGAACCGTTTACCCGGGATATCTGCCCGCAGAATTCTTGCGATCTGGATTTCGCCCTCAGACGTTTCACCGTGAGCAGGCAACAACCGTATGCCAGGCCACGAAGTCTTCTTGAAGAAAGTATCCAACGTCGGTGCATCGTAGTCAGTGAAGGGAAGATCTTCGGTTGTCTGAAACAGACCCGCAAAATCCACCATAGTAGGCGTGTTCTCATCCGGCATGGTCGGCATCTCTTCGCCACCAACAAAATACAGTGTGATTGTACTTTGGGGGTCTGCATCCATGATACCCACGCGCATGCCGTAGTGCAGGCTGAGATATTGTGCGAAGTGCGCAGCTGATAGTGACTTCGCGGTGCCACCTTTTTGGCTGGCAAAAGAGATAACCGGCAGAGGATCTTCGGGCTTGCGCCATGCGAGATACTCGTATGGACGTTTTCCCGTACCTGCCAATAGCGCGCGGATGTGCATCAGCTCCTTAAGAGTGAAGACGCGCTCTCTACCTACGTACTGCCCTGCCGGAAAGTCATCATGATCTTTCGCCAGTTTTGTGAGGTGCTGATGACTAACATTGAGAAACCGCGCGCACTGGCGCATTGACCAAGAACGCTTAATGCGATCTCGCATCGTGAGCTCTTTGTTGACAGACACCATGGTCTTATCGAGCCCTCTGGAGAGCTCTTGCAAAAACTGTTCTAGATTACCGCTCATATCGCATTCCGCTTTTCCGATTCTCTTGTGGATTCGGTTCACACATGAACTAGCACGTTTTTTGATGTTTTGTATAGATACCGTACGCACATCAGACATTCGCGCACGTTTCGGGCTAGTATAAGGCGTCACCGCCCATCTTGCACGCGTGCAAGATGGGCGGTGACGCTGATATGATATCGCCTCCAGAAGGACACCAAGCACTATTCCACGCCCTTCAAATCAGACGGCAATGATACCTGCCGAAACGGTCCGGCAAACGATAGAACTGGAGCACGCCAAATCGGCGCTATCGAACTCTTGCACGCGTGCAAGAATCTCAAATTTGCGATAGCGCTATTGGGGTATTCCATTAGACACATATCTAATTCACATCTCTTCTAAGCGCATCAGATCCATAATCTACCATTGGCCGCAGCCGCGTGTACGCCACAGCTGGGCGGAACGATCCTACGAGTTTCGATCTAAACAAGCGCACGACATTCTCCAGCGAGTAGTTGAAGTAGCTCGCACCCGCGAAGCCAGCAATCGCAAACACGAGCACCGCAAACGTCCACCACCGGATGTGGAAGACAAACAGTATGATGAAGAAGATCAACCGAGCATCGAAAAACATCAAATGCGGTCGCGCCATCGCATAGCGCCAATGCACCGTCGAGCGATAGATGTTGTATCTGTCTTCAGGCATGGTTTCTCTCCCTCGCTCTCATCAGTCCGGCCACACAACATTGCTGGTGAACAGGACGCCAATGATCTGACGCGATCTCAGAGAGATCAGCGGACCATTGGGCGCACTCTGCACAAACTCTCCGGCCAGATCGTTACCAACTTCCGCCAATCCCTTATACAGCCCCTGTTCGATAGTGGCTGCCGGGCGTGTGACACCTGTGACGCCGCCAAGATCGATGAGCGATGTCCCTGGATCAGACAAGGCGTCACCCACACCTGATACAAAAGCCGCTGCGACGCGCGGCGCGAAACGCGCGAACAGACGCCGATCCAGATCCGTTCGCACGGCGAGTGACTTCTGACGGGCATCAACCGCATAGGCAGTTATCGGGATCTCGGTTCCGTCCTCAAGCACGGCGGAGTCAAACTGGACCATAAGATGGGTGTTGTTCTGATTTGGTGCAAACCCACCAATCAAACGCGCGCCTGTCAGCGGGCCTTTCCGAATTTGTGCGACCACCGGTCCCGGTGTGTCGCTGTCATTGGTAATGATGGTCGTGGCGAGAACAACATCGCCCGCACGGATGAGAGGCTCTGAGAGGGCAGGGGTGCTGGATTGTCGAATAGTACCCTCGCTCGTTTGACCCGCCACATCGACGTCTTCCACGGGCACAAGGTCTTCTTCAACTACGACGGTCACGGCTGAGGGCTGGGCAGTCCATGCGCCAAGCAGTCCTTGCTGCTGCGTCGCCATCAATTGGGCGAGCTGGTTGATACGGGCGTAGTCGGGTACTTGAGTCTGATTTGGGATCGGCTGCGCTTGCTGTCGTACGGGCTGCTGACGGTCAATGACCACGGTCCTGGGCTGCTGGGTTTCAACAGGTGCGTTTGCCGGGGGCAGGGGGCGGTTCGGGTTCGGTGCGATAGCAGGTGGTTTCTCATCAATCTGCCGCAGGGGTTCATCGGGCGTCGCAATAAATGATGTATCAGTGTCTTGCGCGGTTTGCGCACCGTCCTCGTTTTGCTGCCGTAAATTATCCTGATAGCGCTCTGACGTGCGCAGCTGATCACCGGCTGGCGTATCATCCACGTTCGGTGTCCCCGCGACACGACTTGGGCCAATGAGGTCTGGGTTCTTCCAAACCTCGAAGCCAACAGCTCCTCCAACAACCAACACGGTGAGTAACGCAATGTTTCTGAACGATAAAAGCCCGCCTTTGCCTCCACGCGTAACGCGTCTCGCATCGGCTCGTTCAGCGGTTCCAGCTTGGTTCACTGCAGCGTCAGCCTCTGCTTCATCATTGTTTTTGTTTGGCTTTTTTGAATCAGTCATTGGGAAATCCTCACTTTCGAGACGCGCCCGTTCGAAGAAATAAGCGCTACAGATGTGGGTCTGATCCGATAGGCTTTGATCTGACCGGGGCCGGTTAAAATGCGGGACGCAGGCGGGGAGATGATCGCATCAACCGATTGCAGATAGATTGCGCCGTCATAGCTCCATGCCTTAACGGCTCCATTGTCAGTGGACAGGCGCACGGCATTGCCCGGAATATCCGCGCCTGTCGCAAACGCCATCATCACGTCGTCAGAGGCGCGCGCGACCGGTTCGCTCTGACGGGTCTGGAGAGGCCTTGAAGCTGCGTTTGGCCCCAACCCATGCACCGTGAAGTCGCGGCGATAGTGTGTGTTGAGTGAGTTCGTGCGCACTTCGAATACCAGCGGCCGGCTCTCACCCACGAGGGACACAACGATGTTGGAAAACCCGTGCGGGACGAGCGGCGTGACCGCCAATTGGTTGGAGCCTTCCTGCATTGCATAGACCTGAAAGCTATTCGGTTTGCCGATCACATAAGACGCGATGGGCCATGCAGCACCTGTCTGGTCGTAGAACGCCATGACGCTCACTGTGTCCGGACCAGTCAACAGGACCTCTGGCTCCTGTGCAGAATCGAGGGTAAGCCGCTTCGCGTCCGAAATAGCATGCGGGAACTGACCTGACGGAGGTGTTGCAGCCGCCTTCTGGCTCTCATCAACGCGGCGGCGATAGTCCTGGATCATTTCGGGCGTCATCGGGAACTGGCTTTGGAGCGCCGCACCGTAGGCCGTGATCTCTTCGGGCGTCAGGGGGCGGTCGAGATCGTCCATGCTTTGCAGCAGCTCTGTGGCACCCACGATTGGGAAATCACCCGGTGGCGTCGTTTGCTGTTGTTGGTTTGGTTGAAGACGTTGATTGATCTCGTTCTGTGTGAGCGGCTCTGCGCCAGTGGGCGATGTCTGCTGACCGGGTGCCTGTTCTGCACCATTCTCAATGGTGACAACTGTCGTGCCAGTGTCGGCACCCGGCAATGTCGCTGCCGGACGGCTTGTAATCCGGGGCAGGGGGGTCTGGACCTCAGTCCCAGGCGGCACGGTCTCATTGCCATTCGCGTCTCTGAGCACTTGTTGCGCTTGGATCGGTGTGAGCATCGAGCCAAGCAAAAGGGCGCCTCCAAGGCTCATCGATTGGCAAAGCTGCCTCAAAGATTGGTATGTAGGTCGCATCAGGCACCTCCGGGAGCGGCGATGAAACGGGAGATTGCCATCGCATAAGGGGATTCATAGATTTGCAGCCGTTCAATATTGACGGTGATCATGAAGTTCTGACCTGTCACCTCGGAAGCTGATTGGTAGGTCACGCGCAGTGGGATCTGCACGATCCATTCGTAGACCCCGCGATCATTGATGCCCTCGCGGACGATGACTGCATTATTGGCGACAGCCGTTGTATTGAGACGGCGCGTCTGCACCAGATCGAGCATCTGACTTTTTTGCACGGCATCGACGAACTGGTTCCAGCCGGTCGGCTTGGTGAAATACTGCATCGCGTTGTTAAAGTCGGCACGGTAGTTCGCAAAATCATAGGTCAGAGAGGAGGTCACTGCTTTGACCGCGAAGTTACTCACCTCAGCGGCTGATTGATGCGGCTTGTCGAGCGGTACGAGCGGTAACAGCTGGCCATCTGTCGTGGTCGCGAAATAGCGCGGCTCTGGACGGCTGACCGCGAGATAGGCGGTCGAGGCCGCCAACACGGTTGTAGACAAGCCGAGACCGAGGGCGATCTTGGCCATAACCTTGTAGGATATCTCAAAGGTGCGTGCCGACCGCAGGATGGATTCAGCAGCGCCAAGATGTTCATTATCTGGCAGCATCAGCGCATCCCATCACTGGCTTGCGGCTTTGGCGACACTCAGAATATTGGTGGGAAGCTCTGAGAAGGCGAACTGCGCCCCTTGATCGGTTTCATAAAGAAAGAACGGGACGCCCGGCATCTTGTTGGCGCGCATCCAATTGATATTATCCACGATCCCTTGGACGACTGCCTTGTCGGCCTGGTTGGCATCCATCTGTGCGACAGCGGCCGTCCCGCGTGTCTGCGAGGTCATATGCGCCATGAACGTCTGCGGGATATCTTGCGAATGCAGAATCGACAGGGAGCTGTTGAAGCCTTGAACGCCAGTGATTGGCGCAGGAATGATCCGCAAATCGATTGATCCAGATGTAATTGGCCCCAGCATTTGATCGATTGTCCACTGACAGTGTGGACATTCTGGATCGGCTAACATGTAGACGACAGGAGCACCGGGGTTCGGTGTTCCAGCGGAAAACCAGATCCGTTCTTCTCCTGCCTGTTTAAAGATGGAGTCGATCCCCTCCTGAACCTGGGCTGAGGGTTGTTCGACCGCCGTAATCGGCGCTGAGATGATTGTCTCCGTTGGTGTGTCCGCGGTCGTAGTATTAGAGAGCGGAGCGGCTTGGGTTGGCGCTTCTGCCTGCATGTTTGATTGCAATTGAGTCAAGGCAGGTGATTTAGCCTCTGACGGTGCAGCTGCCGTGGTTAGCAAATTTGGTGGGGGCGTGATCGCCTCTTGGGTCGTTGGTTCTGGTGTCGTAGCGTTCGCTTGCGACGTAACTGCCGTGTTCGACGTGTGGGCCAATGACGCTTCGTCAATCATTGGGTTCGCGTTTGGATCTGGCACGGTTGCCAGCAACGCCGCCGTGATGTCTTCGCCTTGCGGCCCAATGATGCGCCCGACGATTGTCAGGCCATCTTTCGTTGTCAGTGCCGTCGCAGGATTTCCATTCTCATCTTTGATCGCCCAAGCCTGCATCTCACCAATTTTCATGAGCGGGCGAACGTCGGGATCTGTTGTGGAGATCATTGTCTCGATGAATGGAGACGTGCCCGTGCATCCGGCAAATCCCTCTTTCCAACTATGATCCTGCGCGTGGCCGATCGATGCGGTCCCCACCAACACGACCAAAGCGAATGCGGTCATCGATTGACTTCCGGTGCCCGCGCGGACTGCTTTCTGCAAGCCGCTGCATCGGTGACTTGTTCTTTTTTCTACATTGATCATCACTGAAATCCTTTTCTCGCGGGGGGCAATCAAAGTGCTTTACTGCGCAGTATCTATCGTTATATATAACGATATACTTTTTATAGCCATAGCGTAATTGCGAGACACCCTGACCTAACAGTTCTTGCCCAAACGCCTCATCCGGAAGGATCGTAAATGTCAGAGTCGGACAGAGCATTGAATGTGATGCCGATTTCGCATGCGGACAGTTTCGCCGACCGTTTCCAATCCCCGCGCGACACGCGAAATAGAAGCACCATATTCCTGACACGACCCGAGACGCCACTCACGGAGTTCATCAACGGCTTCTTCAAGCTTTCTCTCGGTATTGCCATTTTGGCCTTGGTTGGGGTTGGCAGTGTGTTCGCCGTCAATGAGATGGAAACTCAGCGTGAGATCGCACCGCTCGTTGTCGCGTCGGCCGCACCAGAGCAGTCTGTGGAACTCGACGCGTTGCAGACCGAGGTCGCGCTGCTCACAGAACTGGGCGTTGAGATGCGCGCTGAACTAGCTCTGCTGGCGGGGCAGGGGGGTGTTCTGCCTAAGCTGGTGCTCAGATGGCAGGACCAACGCCGCGTGAATGCGGCGCATTCCAACGCTATCCGGCAGCTTTATGCGACCACGGGCCTTATCGGAGCTGCGCTGCCATCTGCCGATGATGCCACCGCTTCAGACGACATCACCGGACACCCCGTTCAAGTTACACCTGTCGTTGCACCGCAGGACGACCCTTCGAAAAGCATTGTGTTGATCCCAGAAGGCGAAACAGATGCCCACCCGAACTCCGAGGGCGGGGCTGGTGAATGATGAGGTTGATTTCCGATGGACGAGCTGACCGCCTTCTTCACGCGGCTGACGGACATTCTGCCACCGGCGCAGGCGTTCGTGGCAGCGCTTTGTTTCGTTCTGGGCATTATCCTCGTCATAATCGGCAGCCGGATGATGCTGGTAACGGCCGAGGAGCGCTCTCATGCGCACCACAGACGGCACGGTTATTACCAAGCGCTCACATATATCGTGTTCGGTCTGCTGATCATCTCGCTCGACCTGACACTCTCTGCCTGGATCGCATCGCTTTACGGAGCCAGCAACACGACGGCGAGTGCCGCCAGCGAGATCATGGCCTATGCGCCAGAGATGCTGTCGCCCGTATCAGGTGCGCCCGGCGAAGCCATCCTGATCGCGCTCGTGCGTGTCGCGCAGTTCATCGGATTGCTCTCAGTCGTGCGTGGCCTCTTTCTCTGCGTCAAATCGGCGGAGATGCCCGCACAGGGCCTGATGGGCAAAGGCTTCATCCATATGATCGCAGGGATCATGGCGGTCGATCTGCCCCGCACCGTCGGTCTTTTCGAAAACCTATTCTTCGGCTGAAATAAGGAACCTATCCATGCGTACGAAACAATCCAAACCTGACAGACCAACCCTACCTAGCAAATCATGGCGACCTGTTCTCACGCGGTCTGCTCTATCATTGATCTTCGGAACGCTCTGGGCAACGCAAGCCTTCGCGCAGACCTTTGGCGATATTTTCACCGAGATGCGCTCCAGCCAACTTGGACCAGCTGCCGACATCCTCGGCACTATCTCGTTTGTGCTCGGCGTGGTCTTCGCGATCATGGCCGTGATGGCGATGATCAAACGGTCGCGCAATACCAATGACGGATCGGTTGAAAGTGGTCGCATCCTGATGCTCAGCGTCGCCGCCGCCTGCATGGTGGCGATCCCGACCTTCCTGAATGTTGGCGTCGCGTCGATCTTCGGCACAGGTGCGAACCAATCTTCCGTGGACGGTCAACTCCGTTCATTGAACTAAGGGAGTGTATGATTCGATGGTCGCATTCTGGCATCAAGCCGCAGCCCATCTGGGACGGGGATCGCTGAAAGCCTCTCTGGACGGCTATTGCCGTTTGGAGACCGCCCATGGCAAGACAGCACTTGTGGCCGACGACGGATCGATGATGTCGCTCTTTCGGCTCGACGGCTTCCGGTCCTTACCGGGAGAAGAGGATGTCACCGAGGCCTGCGACAAGCTGCGTGTGGGTCTGTCACCGTTTTTCTCCAAACCCGGATTGGCACTGCAGTTCTGGTTTGGGCACTCGCCAGAATTGGGTGCACGTGAGGTCGAAACCATCATTGATGACAGCGCCCGTGTTGCCCGCGACAATGCGCTCGACCTGCATGATCTTCTGGATGAGCGCCGCAAACTGCTTCCATCCAAACTCTATGGCGAGCGGTGTTATCTGGCGCTGTGGTCAAGGCCATCCCTGCTGACAGCAGAAGACCGGAATGCCAGCCTGAAGCAACGCACGAAGGTATTGAACGTCGCGCCACCGATCTCACTGGGTCAAATTCCTGACACCGCGCTCGAAGGGCTGGCAATCCGCCATGACAGCTTTGTCACGGCACTTGGCCGCGAGTTCAACGGCGCCGGTATCGTGCTAGATCTTTTGAACAATTACGACGCGCTGAACGCCATCCGCAAGATCGTGGCTCCAGACACCTTGGGTCTTAACCATCCGTGGCGCGCGACATTGCCGGGCGACTATCTCAAAGCGCGGTTGCCGAGCCTCGGGCGTAATCTCAAGCGCAAGGACATTTCCAACCTCGTTTGGCCGAAGCTGTCGGAGCAAATTTTCACCGACCATGCAGAGGTCATCGACGGGAAAATCGTGCGCATCGGCAACACGGTGTTTTCAGGTTTTGACATCGTGCTGCCGCCCGAGATCGTCGTGCAGTTCAACGAGCTGATCCGGCGTGTGATTGCCAACGGCACCAAGATCTCGTGGCGTTGTTCGATCCTGATGGAAAGCGGCGGGTTCGCGGGGCAGGTGTTTCGCGAGCAGCTGGCCCGGTTGTTGGCCTGGACGGCTCCAACTCATAATGGCCGGATCAAAGAGAGTTTCGAGCGGCTGCGTCAGACGGATGGCGACGGCAACACAGTCATCCGCTGGCGTGCCTCGTTCGCGGCCTGGGCGCCCGCCGATGAAGTAGGGCAATTGCGCGCCCATGTCTCGTCGCTCCAGGAGATGGTCAAGTCTTGGGGCAATTGCCACACCAATGCGGTGGTCGGCGATCCGCTCGATTGCGTGATGTCATCCGCTCTCGGCCTCTCGACCGCCTCCACCGCCGAAAGCTGTGCCGCCGATCTTCTGGATGTCCTTGCTATGGCGCCAATCGTACGGCCCGCCTGCCCATGGGAACGAGGATCAATCATTTTCAGGACGGCGGACGGCAAGCCGTTCCCCTATCAACCCGGTTCCTCGAAACAGAACGCCAGCGTCGACATCATGGTCGGCACGCCGGGGTCCGGCAAATCAGTGCTGATGAACGCAATCAATCTCGGTGTCGCGCTGTCTCCCCAATCGGGCAGGGGCGGCAACAATCAGGCGATCCTCCCGCGTATCGCCATCATTGATATCGGACCGTCGTCATCTGGTTTGATCAGCTTAATCCGCGACGCGCTGCCGCCGAACCGGCGGCATGAAGCGATGTTCCACCGCCTCAAGATGGTGGCGAAGGATGCGGTCAATCCGTTCGACACGCAGCTCTGCTGCCGCAAGCCTTTTGCCCATGAGCGCTCGTTCCTCGTCAATCTGATTTCCCTGATCTGCACGCCGGAAGATGCGGACGCGCCTTACGATGGCGTCTCTCAATTGGCCGAAGCCTGTGTGGATGAGGCCTATCGCACCTATTCAGACGAGGTCAGCCCAAAGCGGTATTCGCCAACCATGGATCTCAAGGTTGATGGCGCGCTCAAAACGCATCATTTCGAGGTCGACGAGGAGACGAGCTGGTGGGAAATTGTCGACTTTCTCTTTGAGAAGAACGAGCACCACGCGGCTGCCCTCGCACAGCGGTTGGCCGTGCCGATCCTCGGCGATCTGATCCCGATCTCCAACGCGGAAACGGTGCGTGAGCCGTTCATCGAAATGCGCGTGCAATCAACGCAAGAACCGATGGTCGGTGCTTTCCAACGCCAGATCACGGCAGCGATTAAGCAATATGTCATCCTGTCGAACCCGACCCGCTTTGATGTCTCCAATGCGCGCATTGTGGCCTTCGATTTAGCAAGCGTGACCGAAGCCACAGGCAAGCGCGGGCGCAAACAGACCGCCGTCATGTACATGATGGCGCGTCAGACACTGACGTCGGATTTCTGGCTTGATGAGGATGAAATCAAAGGGTCTGATCTGCCGCAGGATGTCCGCGCGCATCATTTGCTGCGGTTCCAAAACAACCGGCAAATGCCCAAACGTATTTGCATCGACGAATATCACGTGACGGGTGGGCTCGGTATCCGAGACCAGATCGTCGCCGACGTGCGGGTGGGCCGAAAGGCAGGGGTGCAGATATCACTTGCCAGTCAGCTTATCGGGGATTTTGACCATTCGATCCGCGAACTGGCGACCAACATATTCCTGTGCAACGTGCCGACCGCCGAGAGTGTGCGTACGGTGATGGACACATATGACCTCCCCGCCAGCCTGAAACCCGTCATCAGCCGGTTAACCGGACCGGAGCCGGGCGAAGGCGCACCAATCGTCGCGATCTTCAAGCTCAAATCCCAAACCTATGTGCAGCACTTCTACAATCAGCTCGGTCCCATCGAACTCTGGGCACTGTCAACCACAGCCGAAGACACAGCACTGCGCGCCGTCCTTTACGAACGACTTGGTAGCCGTGAAGCGCGGCGCATCCTCGCCCGCCGCTTTCCGGCTGGGTCTGCGAAAGCCGAAATAGAGGCGGAACTCGAAGGGCTGATGTCGTCGGGCAAAATGATCGACGAGTCTGCGCGATCAAACGTGATCTCCCGCATGGCCGACGATCTCGTGAAAGGGGCTTTCCAATGAAGACCACGCCAAAGCACAGACGTTCACCCCTACCAGTCTACAAAGCGGGGCTTCTCGTGATGATGGGCGTGCTTTCGGCCCTTGCCGAGGACAGTCGTGAGAATAACCAGCCGGGAGGCGACATAGCTGTCCAGAAGCTGTCCTTTCTACGCAGCGATCAACAGGCGCTTGGGATCGCACGGCAAATGTATGGCCGCGACTTTCCATATGTGAAGGCTGTGCGGGTTTGGCTCGAAGCCCCGAACGAGGAGTTTGAACAACTCTTTCTCGAGATCAGCACCGAGCGTAAATGCGAACAAAAGTGTTTTCAGGTCGCCCTGTTTCACAACGAAATGTGGCTTGAGGTTTACCGTAGACCGGCAACAGAAACGCTCGGCCTCTCGGAAGTCACACCCACGGGGATGCGTTCAATCATCGAAGATGGCCGGGTCTGGACATGGAATGGTCAAGCCTACGCGCCGCAACCCGATCAAGACGGCATGGTTGAACGGGAGGCCACCGAGGCGGAATTGGACCTCGTCAGCAAAGAGCTTGGCGCCAATATCGAAGAAGTGACCGCCACTTCGTTTGGGCCACCCGAGGTCAGCGTCTACGAAGTCGACATACTTTTCGGTGGCGAAAAAATCATTGTCGTCCGCTCACCTTACTTTTGTGGCCAATCCACTTGCCCAGTCTTCCTAATCAATAACCTTGGTCAATCTTACCGCATGATCCGCGCACTTGAGGGCGCGGTCGGCATTTCCAAGACATTACGCGATGAGGACGGCTTCCGCGGGATCGAAACGCTCAGCCGTGGCGGCGTGACGGTGATCTCCCCTTCGACCGGCGCGCCCATGGAGACAATTCCAATTCAATCCGTCGCGGTTGCCGGGACCGTCAAATGATCCGCCGCCCGCACATCCAATGTCTCGCACTCGCTCTCGTCTTATGGAGTGGTATGGCTTTTGCCGATGAACACGCAGATCTGATCCGCACGCAGGAATCTGGCGGCAACTACGGTGCGCTGAACACGCAAGGCGGCACCGCCGCTGGCGCGTATCAGATAACGGCCGGAACATTGGCGAGCCTCGGCTATGTCCGTCACACGGGCGGGTCGCGCGGCAGCTGGAGCAACTATGAGTGGACATCGCAGGCTGCGAGCCAAGGTGTTTCGTCACTTAGCAGTTTTCTGAACTCAACTGCTGGCCATTCCTTACAGGATCAGGCGTTCAACACGCTGACGACACGCAATCTATCGGCTTTATCGTCCCAAACACGGGGCTTGGCAGGTCAAACCGTCAATGGCGTCACTTTCACCGAAAGCGGGTTGCTGACGGCTGCGCATTTTCTGGGAGCGGGCGCGCTGAATGACTGGGTTGAGAGCGGGTTTGATCCGGCCGTCTTCCCGCAGAGCTATCTCGACGCGAACGGATTCAACTCCTACGCCGAACTGCAATCCCATCTTATGAACCGCATCGGAGCCGCGTCTGGCACTGCCTATGCAGGCGGCGCTGGTACCGGCAGCACATATGAACTGACCGAGGGGTTTCCAGGTTTTGGGGCCAAACGACCCATCCTCATTCGCGAAACACCGCCGTTCCAGGGCGAGCGGTCCAACCTTGGAGGCACTCAATGACCAGAAAAAAGAGACATGACGCCCGATATATTCTGGGCACAGCGCTGATAGTAGGTTTGACCCTCGTAAGTCCGCAGAGAGCGCATGCGCAAGCCAATGATCAGATATTGCAGCTCTTCCCGTCCGGTGGCCAGGGCTGCACCGACACTGTGAAGCTCAACCTCACCGATGCGATCCGGTCAGGCATTGAAGCGGAAGTCTTGCGTGGCGAAGACGCGTTGAAAAGACCGCATTCCATCGCGGCCCTTGGATGTCTGGACAATTTGCTCGACGTCAATCTCGACATCGCGATCCAAGTGCCAAACCTGCAGGGCATCTTCCAAGCGGCGGTCAGTCAGGCGCAGGGGCAGGTCTGTTCCTTTGCCAATGACAAGATGAACGAGCTTACCGCACAGATAACAAACCTCCTGCAATTGCCGAGTTTCAACTTCCTGCCGATCGGGGGCCTGACGGGCAATTCGACGACGGCTATCGGCGGCGTTGATTTGAATACGGGCGGCGGTCAGGTGGGGCAGGGGGTCACTGTCAACGGCTCGACGGTAAGTCCAAACAATCTCGATGCGGTTTATGAGCTTATCTATGGAGGCGGCAATGGCGGCTAATATCATTGGAAAGATGACACTCGGAAAATGGATCGCCCTCGCGGTGGTTTTGGCGGTGGTCGCGTTCACCTTGCTGACCCAGTTCACGTCGTTTCAGGTCCCCGGATCGGTGACCCAGGGAAAACCAGAGCCGACTGTCCATCCCGGCATCCAGCTTCAGGGCTCGACGGAGTCCCGCAACAACCTTGATGAAGTGAACGACATAATTCGCGGGAAGAACCAGAATGGCCAGAGTGAAGGAACCGCAAATGAGAACTAGAGCTCCCAAGACATCCCTTCGCAGGGTGGCGCTCAGATCGACAGGTTTAAGCAGTGCTTTGTCTGTGTGTGCAACCGCCTGGCTCGTCACGCTCGCGACACCAAGCTATGCCTTCGGCGGCTGTTCTTGCGGCGGCGTCCAGAACATCGTGCGCACCGCACGCATCAACGTCAACAACCACACGACGGAGGTCGGAAACTACATCACCGACAATATCCTGAAAGGCGTGGCACAGCTGTCGGCCTATTCCAAACGCGAGACCGAAGCGGCCAAGCGTATCGCAGAAGGACGAGACCAGAACGCAGTACTTTTGGAGCGACAGAAGATCAGGGCAGCAGCTGAAGGTGGACGTTACGATCCAGCAACATCTGCCTGCATTGATCTGTCCGGCGTGTTGAACTTTGGCGGGGGCCAAACCAGTCAAGGCGTGGGCGGCATCGACATCGCGAATCTGTCACGCAACAGATCCTACGGGAACGGTGCGGTCGGAGCGCCAGTCCGCTCCGGTGGTCTGGCACTCGCCCAAGAAATCAAACTTGATCGCGACAATTTGCGAAACGTCGGTGGCTTCGCTGACCCGACGTCAGATGTGCGGCTTCTAACCGAAGCCTTCACGCTCGATACATCTGACCAACAGGTCGCCCAAGCCTATGCGCGCATGATCAACAACATGATCGATCCACTGCCACCAAAACCGGTCACGACCGAGGAGGCAAAGACACCGGCAGGCCTTGCACGGATTGCATCGCGGCAGATCGACGCGACACGCCGCTCCGCTTCTCATGCCGTGTTCACCTATTTGGGTGACATGGCCACGCCAACTGGCGGGACGGAGCTTGCGAGTTGGGCGCGCAATGCGGCCGGTCCTGCTTATCCTAACACGATTGGTGACAATGTCTCTTCACTCCAAGCGGTGGACGTCTTCGTGCATTCCCGGTTTGCCAACCCCGACTGGCATCAATCCATCGCCAAGTTGTCCCCCGATGCGGTGATGCGGGAGCTGCTCCTGACACAAGCCCTCGATCTCCACGTCAACTGGATGCGGTTTGGTCTGGAGCGCCGCGTCGCGGCGGTGGAGGCGGCAAGCTTGGCTTCCAATATTGACGGAACCGAAGGAGCCGGCGGCGGTGCGCCGCTTGGCAACTGATAGAAACGGCTGACTAGCAATGGCGCGATACGATCAAAACGACGAACCCAAGAAAGGCCGCACACGACGTGCGGCCGGGTTCTTCGCGCGCCGGGGCCGCGTCGACAAAGCTTTCGAGACAAGCAAACTAGGAGCGGATTTTATCGGCGACCTCGCGGGCCGGGTTCGACCCAAAGCGCTCGATCCGAGAGGACTGACAGGACGCTACGATGATGGCGGCATCAAACGGTTCCAAGAGATGGCGCAGTCGATGAGCGAAACCGAACTGGATCGTCAATATGAAGGTTGGCGGATGCAGCGTGCCTGTTTCCAATATGCGGGCCTGCTGGCCGTGTTGGCCATTCCTGTGGGGCTGATCTTTTTGGGTATCAGCCGGATCTTCGTCATCAGCCTTGTCGCCCTGTTTTTGTTCTCGATGTTCCGAGCGGTACGCGCAGACTTCTTTGCATGGATCATCGAGCAGGGTCGGTTCGGCGGCTTTTACGATTACATGACCTCGCGGCTGCCGCGGAACATGCAGATCATCATCCCATGCCGGAACCGTGATCAGGAACGTGACAGATGAGAACGATCAACATCGTTGGCCTTGCAGCCGTTCTGCTTGTGTCATTCGCCGATATTGGGTTGGCCCAGGAGATCAGTGTTCCTGACATCTTCAACGGCACGGGAGATGATCGCTCCAACACGTTCTTCAACCTGATCTTTGGTGACCTGTTTCCAGGACCCGCCGCAAACAACCGCACCGTCATCTCGCTCCTAATACTGTCCTTCAACATCCTGTTTCTGGCGGTCGGCGCGCTCTTTCTGCTCTACAATATCTTCCAGGGGACGTTGGATTCTGCACATGAAGGAATCGTGCTCGGCCAGAAATCCACCATCTGGGTGCCGATCCGGATCCTCACCGCCTTCGCTTTGCTGATCCCGCTCGACAATGGCTATAACGGTATCCAACACGGCATCTCCTATGTGGTGCGCGCGGGCACCGCTGCAGGGTCCTTTTTCTGGAACCAGACCGCCGACCTGATCATCGCCGACGAGGTTCCCATCGTCGGGACCGACTATGTCGGATCGGACGCGCGGTTTCTGCAACAACTCTGGCGCATGGAGTTCTGCCGGGCGGCGTATAATTTCGAGGTCTCAAAGGGCGGGGATCTGCAACTGGTCAGCGGCGGCACCTGGTCCGATCTGGCACCCGCGCCCGCCACGCCCCTTATCGATGCCTACACGCCACAAATCATGACCTATTCGACGCCCACCATCACCAGCGCCTGCGGGTCGGTAACACTGCCACCAGCCACGGCCGCGCTGAAGCGGATCAGTTCCGCAACGAACATGGATACGATCAACACCAGTATGCGCTCGCTGATCGATACTCTGCGTACCGACATGCGCGGTCCAGCCGAGGCGGTCGTCGCCAAGATTTCGGCCCGGGATCCGATCGTCGCCGGTGACTTTCCGAACCTTGCGGCGATGATGGTGCAGCTACGCCAGCAGCATTCCGCCATCGTAGGTCCCATCGTCAACCCGAGTGCCCTTTCCACGCTTGTTCAGACCGAGAGCGGCACGCCTATCTCACAACAGATCCGGTCCATCGGCAGTGACGGGTCCGGCGCGCTCTCAGCCCCCACCGCCATCGCCGGAGATTTGAAGACCGGCGGCTGGATGATGGCCGGCTCATATTACATGCTGATCAGCAAAATATCAGGCGATGCCAACGCAGTTGCGGGCATGTTCCCGACAGCCACGCCGGGCACATTGATCTCCACGACTTTGAACGGCGGCGTCCAGAACACGCTGGCCACAGAGCTGGGCCGTTCCTATTGGTTCCAGGGCAACGCCGACCGGGACGCGCAGAAAATCCTCGCTGGCATTGGCGCGAGCTACAATGCAAGCGTCTCGGCTTGGAACGAGGCAGCCGCCAACGCAGGTCTGCGCGAGTTCATCACCGAGCGCGCCTATGCGGGTGACGATGCGTCTTCGCCAGAAAACTTCCTGCCACCGCCCACAAACTTGCTGAAAGGTATTCAGCTGCTGGCCCCCGATACGATCACCGTCGATCCGATGATCGGGTTGATGGCTTATGCCTCGACGTTCTTAACCTATGCAGTGGTTGCGATTGGCGTTCTGGCAACGGCCTCAGCCGTACCCCTGTTCGGATCGATCCCGGCGACGCTCGCAACAATGACCAGTGGGTTATTCCAGATCGGCATCTTCGCTGCGATATTCGTCGGGTTTGTCCTGCCCTATCTACCTGCCGTCATTTGGCTGATCGCCATCCTTGCCTTCATGCTGCTGGTCATCGAGGCGGTGTTTGCAGCACCTCTTTGGGCTGTGGCCATGCTATCGATGGATGGGCACGGCATTTCCTCGAACATCTCGCGCAAGGGCTGGTCTTTGCTCCTGATGCTGTTCTTGACGCCGCTGCTGATGGTGTTCGGATTCCTGTTGGGCATGGTCTTGTTCCGGATCGCGGCGTTTTCACTTAACGGCATGCTGTTTGCTGCGCTCAGCTCGCAGATGGCGGCTGATCCGGGCGCGTTCGGCGTCCTGTCACAGTTCCTGACCATGGCTGTCCTGACGGTCTTTGTCGGATTGCTTTATGTCGTCATCATCGACTGGTCGTTCAGCCTGATCAACGTCTTTCCGGCACGCGTCTTCAAGTGGATCGATGGGATCGGTGACGATCTGGGGGCTGGGACAGCGATGACAGCAAAGGCCGCCGGAGTGGCAGGATCATACCAAGGAGGGGCCGCAACGGGCGGGCTGCTAGGCTCCGCAGGAAATATTGGATTGGCCAATAACAGAAGCCGTCAGCCACGTCAGATCGGCAACAAGGCCTCAAAAGACAAATAACTATCAGCGAAAGAGAGTCATCGCGGCAAAAATGGCGATCCCGCCGTGATTAGGTTTGTAGGGGATATAGGTGGAACCACGATACCCCGTTCGATTTACCGTCAGATGCAAAACAATGACAATCGAAGTCAATTGCAGGAAGTAGAACGGTTCCGAAATTAAATGGACCGGGATCGCGACCAAGCCGTTAACAAATCCAAAATGTTCTGAACTGCTGTACTGCCAGGCACCCGCAAATGCTTCGGCTGTATCGAGCAGATGAAGTATCGCCCGCCAGAAATAGACCATCAAACCGACAGCCAGCCATTGGCCAATGAGATGTACCCAGTAGCCGGTCTTGCTATGCGTATGTCGCGTTTTTCTGAACCATCTGAACATGCCGAACTATGCCATGAAAAGTATGTTTTGACCAGATGGTGACGTTCAAATGAATGTTTGGAATCTTGAATTTAAGCGAAAGCCGCTCTCTGTCTGTGGTTAAGTCAAGGATGTTTGGTTCTGTGTCGTCCGGGTCCGTGGTTCTCTACGAGGTCAGGGATTATCCTGCCTCCTGATGGCGTACGGGACTGATCTGCCAAAATGTCGTTCACGAGGTTGGGAGTTGTCCACCTCAGCCGCTTTGCTGGCTCGATCTGCCTCCGTCCCGGAGGACGTCGAACCTACCCCTTGTCTCCCGGGCAGGTATTCAAAATCTCGATCTCTCAGCTGGCACCCTCCATTCCAGGCTCAAACACTGTTTCGTTTCGCCAGAGGCAATGCAGGATGACGGCAATTTTCCGAGAGGCGGCCACGGCTGCTTTCTTGTGCCCTTTGCGCTCGGCTAACCTTGTTGCCCATTCTTTCAAACGAGAGGGCTTTCTCGTGCAACTGATCAATGTTGACGCCGCTGAGTATAATAATCGGCGCATATCACTATCACCACATTTGGATATTTTACCCGACCAATCCACCTCGCCGGATTGATGCCGTTTTGGTGTGAGGCCAAGAAACGCGCCGACATCGACCGATTTTCTGAACCGCTTTTCATCGTCCAGTGTCGCGATATATGCCAACGCCACGATGGGACCAACACCCGGCACGGTCATCAGTCGGCGCGCCAAATCACTTTCGCGGGCCATCGTCCTTACTTCTTCGTCCAGCGTATCTCTGGCAATGCACAGTTTCTTATGCAGAGGGATGAACGTTTCTGACATCATCGCAATCGCCGGGTCGGTATCCGCCGCAACTGCGAGTTGATCCCGAAAGTCCCTTCGTAACTTTCCCGTCCCAACCGATTTCATGCAAATTCCAAACACCTTGAGGACGCCACGCACATGACCTTCGAGATCCTTACGCATGCGGATCAACCGCTCCCGAGCACCAATGAGGACGCGCACGCGTTCAGAAGCCTCGCTGCGGATATGAACCTGAGTGAACCAACCCGTTCGCGCCAGCTGAGCCAGTCCTTCAGCGTCGCCCTGATCCGATTTATTCATCCGCCCCGACAGCGCTTTGTGCGCCAGGCGCGCATCTATGCAAATGATAGGCACCCCACGTTTCTCTAACTCGCGGGTAAGCCAAATCGCTAGAATGCCGCTCTCGTGAACAACCCGCTCTACCTCTGACGCGTGCTTCGAGATGAAGTTCGAGATCAAATCCGGATCTGTCGAAACATCCGTGCGCGCCGCAACAACGCCCTTGTCATCCATAATACAAATCGACGTTTCTTTGACGGACACGTCCAATCCAACATAGTATGCCATTGTCGTTCTCCTTTGTGGCTGCTTCATTGAGGCCAGTATACTGTACCTCGCTTGCCCAAGGAGAGCGGCATCCACAGACACACCATGTCGTTCGTGCAGCGCGCGGCGAATTCACACTTCGAGACCACTTCGACAGATGCTGCAGAATAACTGAATGGCCGCTTCTCGGTCTTTGCTGTGCACTAGTTTTGTCGTTTGCGCCGCGCCAGCCGTCGATCCGCGAGCGTCTAGACGATGTGTTAACAAGCCGCGCGAACGGCTGGAGCTGGAGGACTAACCGGAGAAGGACACGGAGGTCGAAAGCCAGAAAGAGATCGCAAGGGGGGTTAATCGTAGCCTTGGCCTCGGTCACTGGCATGCAGCCCCAGCTCCACCGACGTCTACCCGCAGCATGCAAAATCCGTCACCGCTGGATCAACTGCGGAGCATCTGCAGACCCAAGGGACATTTCAGGCAGCCAAGTGATAAGCTGAGGGAACAAGATCAGCGCCGCGATTAATACGATCTCAATGGCGACAAGCGGTACCGCGCCGCGATAGATATCGGAAAGGTTGATACCTTTCGGTGCCGCCATCTTGGCGAAAAATAAGGCATAGCCGAAGGGAGGCGTCAGAAAGGACGTCTGCAAAGCCAGTGCTATCAGGCCAGCGATCCAGATTTGTGCAAAGTAGGCTGAGCCGACGTGATCTGCGAAGTCGAGTTCCGAAAAGATCGGCATCAGCACGGGTATGAAGACCAGCAGCACCTCGATCCAGTCAAAAACAAACCCAAGGACGATGACCACAGCAAGAAGCATCGCCAATAACTCCCATCGGGAGAGATCGAATGTGGATATCCAGTCGAAGATGACATCCGGTCCACCAACAAGGTGGAAACTCAGCGAGAAGACCGATGCGCCGAGTACGATGAAGAAAACCATCGACGTCATGGTGCTTGTCTGCACCGTGACCGAGTTCAGCGACGAGAAAGACAAGCGCTTTCGCACCAGCGCGACCAACAGAGCGCCAAACACCCCTACGCCAGCCGCCTCCGTGAGTGTTGCAAAGCCCAGAATAATGCTGAGCGGAATGGATGCGATAACAGCGACTGAAGCGAGTACGAACAAAAGGTCTGACACAAGATTGGTTTGCGGCGCGTCCAAGGGGACTTCGACGGTTTTTCGTAAGGTGACGGCAAAATAGATCGCGAAGGCGATGACCATCAGAAGAACAGGCACGATGAGGGCCACGTACATCAATCCAATGCGCAGATAGAACACGTTCGAGATGAAGAACAGCATCACCGCTGGCGGGAACACGACACCGAGTGCCCCAGAGGCCGCGACAGCGGCACCCGCGGTTCGCGGGGCGTAGCCCGAGGCCATCATCGGGGCATAGGCCACCAGTGCAACGGTGATGACCGATGCGCCGATCACCCCGGCGGCTGGCGCGAGCACGAGGCCGATCAGAAGTGTCGCAATGGCGTAGCGGCCCGGAACGGCTGTCAGAAGACGCCCCAGCAAGCGAAACATGGTTTCGGCAACCCCGCTGGCATTCAGGATCAGACCGAGAAAAATCAGCATCGGAACACTGGTGAATTGAACTGATTCATTGGTTAGCACACCGCGTGCCCGCAGGTAGATCAGCCCTAGATGCTGAAAATCAGTGATTCCCACCCAGACAGCAGCCGTGAATCCTAAGAAGCCTGTCCCTGCCAGGACCAGAGCCACTGGAAAGCCGCTGAAGACCCCGATGGCCATCACGACCAGCATAGCGACCGTAAGGACTTCATTCACCATTATGGAGGCCGCCCGATTGTTCCGGAGCGCCTTGCGCACGTTTCCCCGCCAGAAAGGCGATGTTGCGCAAGGCTACGATCACCCCCGCAAAAGCCAGCAAGATGGGGCCGATGACCCCGGCAATGCGTTCTGCCCACAACTGGGTCTCGGCGTATTTCGTCGTCCGCATCAGACCGTCCCACCCGTAATAGGTCAGGATGGTGGCGAGCGGCAGAAGGACAAAAAGGCCTCCTATCAGTTCGATCCACGCAATGCGGCGCGCCGACCAATGTCTGCGAAGAACATCAACGCGCACGTGACCGTCGCGCAGATAGGTATATCCAAAGGTCAAGAAGATCAGGATGAACAGCAGTGATGTGGACAGGTCCGGCAAGTAGCTCGACACGCCGAGTTGTAGCTTGCGATCCAGCATTTGAAGCGCACCGTATGCGGCAATCGAAACAACTGTCAGCCACGCAGTCACGATGCCGATGCCTCGAATACCCTGGTCAATCCAATCCAAAAATCTCAAGCCTAGTTCCCTCCCAAAATGCTTTGCCTGTTAGCTGTTATCTGCCTTGATATTCCCCTTGCGGTGGCCTTTGTTCGGGCTTTTCCGGTGTGTCTTCCGTTGCGCGAAACCCACCCAGAATGTGGCTGTTCATGTCGCCGTATTCAGATCGGAACGTGCATCACCGTTTTTGGATAAGTTCTGTCAGAAGGACACAATCAAAACGGTCATTTCTCATAAAGCCTCTGACCCAGAGGTCATTGGAGTTCTAAGCTGCGGAATAGCTCGTAAAGACCTCGCTACTACCATCCCGGCGGATCAAGAACACATCATAAGCTTCACGCTGATCTTCTGGGCCCATTCCAGGCGACCCATAGGGCATGCCAGGAACAGCGAGACCGACAGCATCTGGCCGTTCAGCCAACAGGCGGCGGATGTCGGCAACCGGCACGTGCCCTTCGATCATGTAACCCTCAATCTCGCCTGTGTGGCACGATATCATTCTTTGCGGGATGCCTTTGTCCAGCTTGTGACGCATCATAAGAGTCCCAAAGCTCCGCTCCTCGGTAACGCGAAAGCCCTCCTGCCTAAGAATGGCGACCCAGGCACGACAGCAGCCGCAATTAGGGTCTTTGAGAACGTGTATTGTTGGTGCAACTTGCGCAAATGCCGCAAGCGGCGCGGCGCTGGCAATGCCAGCGACGACGGTCAAAATTTGGCGGCGCGTTATGTGCATCGCATTTCTCCTTTTGGATAGCATGTCTTGGGCGGGACTTGGGTTGCGCAGTTGGGCGAACGTGCTGTCGAAGCCCTTTGCGGATGGTATGCCGGACATCGTTTATCTCCCCGTGATATTTCCCTCGCGTTGGCCTTGTTCCTGATGTCCCGGCTTGTCTTTCGTCGCGCGAAAGCCGTCCCAGAACAGCAGTGCCGCCCCGCAGAAAATCGCCACGTCAGCGAGGTTGAAGGACGGCCATTGGTATGTTCCGAAGTGAAAATCCAGAAAGTCAGGGACCGCCTGATAACGCAGCCGGTCGATGACATTGCCGAGCGCACCGCCGATGACCAGACCGAGAGCAGCAGCCGTCAGCCTGTCCGGCGCGCGCCATGACCAGATCAGCAGCCATGCCATGATCGCGGTAGCAAGCACGACGAGACCCCACCAAGGCACGATCCCGCCGAGCATGCCGAAGCTGACTCCATCGTTCAGGACACGAACGAGATTGAGAAAGGGCAGAACCTCGACCCCATGCTCAAGCGCCGGGGTGTTCAGGGCAAGCGCCTTGGTGCCCTGATCGAGACCGAAAGCTGCAATCGCGCAGAGCCCACCCAGAATGCGGCTGTTCATGCCGCCACTTTCAGATCGGAACGCGCATCGCGGATGATCGCCCATGAAGAATGCAGGAACAATCCGGCGATGCCGAAGGCGACGATCAGGTCGGGCCATGCGCTACCCAGCCAAAACACCAGACCGGCGGCGATAACGACTGCCGCGTTGCCAATGGCGTCGTTGCGCGAAAACAGCCAGACGGCACGCATGTTCGCATCGCCCTTGCGGAATTTCAGCAGGGGCAACACGGAGATGACATTGATGACAAGAGCAATCAGGCCCAGAATCCCCATCAGAGTGGCGTCTGGCGGTGTCGGCTCGAATGCCCGCATAACGGTTGCGCCAAGGACGCCAAGACCGAGCAGGCCGAGAAAGATGCCCTGAATCAGGGCTGATCGCGCTCGCCAGGCAAGGCTCCAACCAATTGCCAGAAGGCCGAGGAAGGTAATTGCGCCATCGCCGATGAAGTCGAGCGCATCGGCCTTCACAGCCTGCGATCCGGAGATGAACCCGCCGACCATCTCGATGACACCGTAACCAACGTTCAGGATCACGACGATCCAGAGCGCGCGTCGGTAGGCTGGATCCTGATGGGCCGCACCTTGCTGAAGGTCCTCGTCGCTCTCGATGCGGTCGAACCCGTACCCCGTGGTTTCAACGGCTTTCTCGATCTCCGGCAACCGTGCTTCGGGGGCCTTCAGGGTCATAATGTGGGTCGCCGCCGACACTTTCACCGCGTCGGGCGCGACCCCGGCAGATTGCGCCGCTCGTTCAATCTGCGCGGCGTCCTTGGCGCAATCCATGCCGGAGACGCGGTAACGGAAGGATGGGATATCTGCCGTCGAACCGGCGCTATCGGTGTTGGCCATGGGTGCACTTCTCCTGCTAGAGTGAATCAAGAAACAACATATCAGCGAGGAATGATATGGATCAAATTATCGCCGACTGCAATACCGGGACTACCGCTATTGAACGAAGAGCGAAGCTGTTTCGCGGCTTTGCGGACCCGAGCCGCCTCGCGATTATGGACGCCTTGCGCGAAGCGCCGTTGGCTGTTCACGAGATCGTTACGCGCACGGAATTGTCGCAACCAAACGTTTCCAACCATCTCCGGTGTCTTCTGGATTGTGGGCTTGTAGCCAGCGACCGCGACGGACGCTTCATCCGCTACCGTATCAGCAGCCCGCGCATTACAGCTCTTTTGAATGATGTGGACGCACTTCTGGAATTGGTCGCAGAGGGTGTTGAGGCGTGCGGCAACTATCGCGAGTGATAAACGGATGTAGCCTTCGAGGTCCTTGCGCAACCGGATCAACCGCTCGCGCGCACCCACCAGGCTGCGCAACCGATCCGACTCTTCGCTGCGGATATGAACCGGTGTAAACCAACCGGTGCGCGCAAGCTGCGCCAGCCCTTCCGCATCGGCAGCATCAGACTTGTTGAGCCGCGCCGACAGGCTCTTGTGCGCCTTGCGGGCATCAATGCAGGTGGCGGGAAGGCCCAGTCCAGCGAGACCGCGCTGCAGCCAGATCGAAAGCATCCCGCTTTCATGCACGATCCGCTGCGGTCTCAGCGACCGGTTGCGCAACCAACCCGCCACGCCTTCAGGATCAGCAGCGCAAGCGCCGCGCGCGATCGTCTTGCCATCCCCGTCCACGACACAGATCGAAATTTCTTTCAGCGACACGTCCAAACCGGCATAATGTTCCATAGGTCGTTCTCCTCACGGCTTTTATCCATGAGGCCAACATACCGGACCTCGTTCGCCATCGGAGAGCGACCGCCGCAATCACACCATGTCGTTTTGGCCGCAAAGAAAGCTGGTCATAAACCTGCCAAGGCCGTAGCGGTTACACTGGCAGGTTCTGCCGACGCTAGGTCATGCATCCCGGAGAACGTAAGATTGGGGGGCATCCACCATTCGTTGAACGGTCCGCCGAACCGGACGTTGGCGCATCCGCAGCGAAATCACCATTTGTCTGCGTTATGTGAGTTCATGCGCCGCGCAGCGAACGACCGGTTCCAGCGTTAGGAGGCAAAAAAGGGTATGTATTAGACGCATGTAAAAGCATCTGCTTAGCTGCGCCAAAAACCTCAGCCGAAGCTAAACGGTTTAGCCACGTTTTTGCCCGATTGGACGCCGTGGTCGTTCGTCACTGCTCAGTTTTCCTTAAAAACCCGATACCGACCGCAGGATGCCGGCAACATCTTCCACTCTGACGATCTTATGCTGCACCAAATGCTCGGCGGATTGGGTCATCGTTCTGGCGATTAGGTTTGGATTAGAACAACTGTCCAAGAAAATCTGCTTCACAACGTTGACCCATTCCAACGGCGGCACACTCAAGAACCGACCCCGCACGTTTTGATCGAACACGAGATATTCACGCAGTGCGACGCGCCCATTGCCGTCTGCCGTTTTGACCAACCTCTGCCAGATGATCAGGTTCAGCGACGTCATCAGATCAAAAGAGCGGGCCTCCTGCTCTTCAGGCGGAAACAGAAACGCCATGCGCCGAAGTGCCTCGGCAATCGACCCCGCATGAGTCGTGGTGTTCACCAAATGCCCGGTCAGACAGGCCTCAATGCAAGCCTCCATACTTTCGCGGTCACGGCTCTCGCCGACATTGATCACGGCTGGCGCGCGACGCATGGCGGCGCGGACACCTTCTGCAAAGGTGGGGATGTTGCGACCAACCCCGATCTCAGATTGGCTGATGAACGACGCGATATCGGCGGCGTCGGTGTTGATGTCACGGAACGTGTATTCAATAGGGGCCTGTAAATCGATAATCTTGCGAGATCGATCCCGGTTTTCCAAATGACAGCGCGTCATGGCCGCCATGGTTGTTGACTTGCCGTGGCCGGTCGCGCCAGCAACGACGATGATACCACTCGTCGGTTCCAACCTGTCGCGCAGTTCTTCTTCAAGTCCGACATCATTCAGTGTCGGCGTGGTATCGGGCAGGGCGCGTAGCGTAATCTGCACACCGTTGGTGCCAAACCGCTGCTCTCCGGTCGCGTTCACCCGGAACCGTTGACTGCGTTTGCGATCAATCTTCTTCTCATAGGAAAAGTCCAAAGGCCGTCCCGCACTCACCAGAGACATTGCGTCATTGGCTGACCAGAGATGCGCCAGCATTGCCTGAACCTCGGTGATAAGCAGACGGCGTTTCGTGGCAAGCTTCTGGTCGCCGTGCAACTGCACACGCATTCGCAGGTCAGCGCTAATGTTGATGTCAGACGCCCCCTTCATCGCAGCCCCTACAAGGAAATGATCAAAGGCCGACAGATCGCTGTCAAAGCGGTTGGGTTCATCCTTCAGGATTGTGATTTCAGGTTCGTTGGGATCGGGTGGGGTGAGATCGATCCTGTCGAGATCGATCATTTCGTCACCGCATAACGCCTCTGCAAAGGCGTCCACTGGCTGGGATCCCGGACAAACCGTGCTGAGCTGACGATTTGCACCCGACGTTCGCCGATGAAGAGTTCGTCCCCATCACCAGCGGATCGTCGCTCGCTGGACGCGAGGACAAGCTCTTTCACCAACCCGGCCTGCACCATCCTGCGGTACTCAACCATGCCCAGATAGTCGCGCTTCAATCTTGCAAAATTTAAGCCCAATGCCTCATCGGCCTGTTCAACACCGGCCTGCCACCCTTCAGCAGCGAAGCGATTGAACACCTGCTTCTCTTCTCTATTTTGCGGCAGAAAATCATCATCGGGCTCACTCGCCTCCTCAAGCGGGATAACGAGATAGTCGCGCCAGGTCGGTATGATCGTGACGATGCGCCCTGGTATCTCGAGGCGGTAGAATTCATCGGCTGCCACAGCAGACTGTCCGCTCTCATCCACATTGATGGCAGCCGTGGCGCGGCTCACGACGGGCGGCAGAATATATCCCGTCTCTCTGGGTGCGCGGTAAGAAACCCTGTTGAAATCAAACGTGCGCGAAAGCTTGGCATTGTCTTGTTCAAGCTGCCGCATGACTTCCCAGACACGATGCTGATAACCAGCCTGCGCGGCATAAGACACGGCAGCCTCCCGCAACAGATCATAGCGATCTTCGTCGACCGACGTCTCGTAATTCCCGCGTCGTGTGCGCGCACTGAACTCGGCGAAGTCGGCAGGTGGCCTGTCGGAGCGAAACTGATCTGGACCGTCGATGAGGATTGGGTCAGGCTCTTGGAACTCCGCTTCTTCAAGCTGAAGGGTTTCGCACCCCGCTAAGATGACAATGGCCAGCAACGGCAGAAGGGGGCTGCGCAGATGGTGCATCATACTTCCGTGTCCTCGATATGGGGAACCGGGCTACGCTCGAACCGACTATAGACAATCGTCATGGTCTTCGTGCGCTGATTAACGACCAGCGTCGCGCGTTCCTTACCTTGAAAGAACGCCTCACGCAGTGCGCCCATGGCGGGCAGGTCTCTTTGAATGAGTGTGATCATGATCGGCGCACCAGGTTTCTCACCTTGAGCGATCACCCGGTATCCGGTCTCAAGCGCCATCGTGGAAACGAAGTCTTCGATGGGGCCGGTGAACGCTGAATGCACCACCGTCATCAGGCGTTCATCGGTCACAACATTAGGATTTTGCAGCGTCGTGGTGCCCGTCGCATATGGCTCGAGCACACCATTGTAGAGACCGGCATCGGCTATCTCGCGATCCACCACCGAAGTCTCTGCATCGATCAAAGCTGACAGGCTGGTGGTTTCAGGTGGCTTGTTGGCCGTACATGCGGCGCCGCTCAAAAGCCCGGCAGTCAATAAAATGGATTGGGCCAATCGCATACCGGTCCTCTTGTTCAGTCTCGCTAATCGTGAATTGTTCCAATTCACTATCAACTCTATATCGTTATATATAACGATATGTCATCACCTAAATTAATCGCCGCACGGGAGAGCGTGATGCACACAGCCCGGTTTGAAGACATTGCGCGAAAATTGGCCGATCTCGCCGTACAGCCGGACACCAGTTTTGCCCTGCACGCCTTCCTGCTCTCTTCAGCGACAAGAGACATCGTCGATGTGATGAATGAAATCGATCATCTGGCGCGTATCGTTGATGAACACGCGCCAGAGGGGAGGGAGCTTTAGCCCCCGATCCTTTTGACCGGAATGCCCAGCTTGCGGGCTTTGTCGACGAGGTTCTCGTGGATGCCGGAGCCGGGGCAGGCGATGATGCCCTTCGGCATGGTCTTCAAAAGCTGATCGTTGCGCTTGAAGGGGGCTGCTTTGTTGTGGGACTTCCAATCGGGCCGAAAGACCACTTGGGTGACGCCGCGGTTTTCTGCCCAGAGGCTCGCGATATATTCGGCTCCATTCGGTGTGCCGCCATGCAGCAGGATCATGTCCGGATATTTCTCTCTTGAGCCGTCGAGGATGGCCCAAATCGCATCGTAATCCTGGTAGTCGCCGCCAGTGAAGGCGATGCGGGTGCCATCGGGACAATGGATTTCGTTCTTCTTTCGTTTTTCTGCGGAGAGGAAGTTGCGGCTGTCGACCATCGAGGCTGTGAGGTTCTTGTGTGAGACCCGCGATCCTGATCTTGGAATCCAGATCGATCCGGTCTCGGAGTGGAAATGGGCCGCTGAAGCATCCCGCATCGCCTCATAGGCGTCCCGGTGCTCGACCAGCTTTTGTCCACGGTCGATCTTACGTTCCAACTCCAGGCTTTTGACCTCGGATCCGTCCTGACATCTCACCAGGTCGCGTTGTTCGCATTCATTCTCGTCGAGCTGGCGCTCTAATCGGTTGAGGCGGCGATGAAAGATGTTGGTGAGGGACCAGAGCATCTCTTGCAGATCCTCTTCGAGCTGTGTGTCGGCAAGAAGCATGTGGCTCGCCTCGACCATGGAGCGGATGGCGATCTCAGTCTGGTCCTCTTCGGGCAGAGGGCGACGATCGATTTCGTCTTCGGGTGGTTTCGCGCCGTAGAGGGCGAGGTCGTCTAGGACGCTGGCTGTGGCGCTTGCGTCGGGGGTGAAGGTGGAGGATGCGAGGGTCATATTCTGGTCCTTTTATAAGGCTTTGGGTTTCGTCCTGATCCGATTTGGATGGGGCGATGAAAGGACCGTCGGCAGCCCGGGCGCACCCGAGGGGCCGTAGCGCAGCGAAGGACGGGCAGGGCGCGGAAATTTGTCTCGCGAGGAATGGGCGCGGCACGCGCGCAGGGGAAATTTACGGGACCTGCCCGTTGCGGCCCGGGATGAGGGCGCCTCTGCGCCCGACCTGTCGGTCCATCGACCCCGGCATCCAAACGGAACAGGGCGCAGCGCCACCGCCAAAAGGTCAGTGCCTGATCCCATGCTTCCTTCCGGCCCCCTTACGCGGAGGGCCAGAGATCATGCTCAGATGCATGCGCATCGATGAAGGCCGCCAGCCGCCGACGCACTTCCGTCACGCCGTCTTCCGTCAGGTCCAGATTGAAGTCGTCCCGCGCCGGGGTCAGAATGAGTGGTTCGATCCCGTCCGTATCGGCGCGATCTGCAAGACGGGTTGCTGCGCGCGCGCCGGTCTCGTCATTGTCGCGCGCGATCCAGAGCCGCTTGATCGAAGATGGATAGGTGAAGGCAGCGAGATGGTTTGCTGTCAGGCAGGAGGCCAAAGCCGCCCTTGGAAGCGCCGTGCCGACGGACAAAGTGTTTTCGAGCCCTTCGCCGACGAGAAGATCGGTGCAGGAGCTTACCTCACCAAACCGGATCGCGTTGCCATGCAGGCGACCGAGCACACGTTTCGGGGCCTCGATGTCGGCCAGACCGCTCGTCTGCGCATTGAGAAAGACGCGCGAGCATCCGGTGACTGTGCCCGCATTGTCGGTAATCGCCGCAAGAAGTGCCGGGATTTCCAGACGCGTCCCATCACCTGTGCCATCGGGGGCCCTGAGATAGACATTTGGATGAAACGCCAAGGCCGGTCCGAACCGGGCGATACCGCGACCGCGCAGATAGGCCTCGGCCAAAGTGCTTTTGATCGGCTTGCCATAGGAGAACAATCTGCGGCCAGCTGCCGCCTGACGATTGGAGGCCACGGCCGGAGCGTCGGCGCTTGATCCGTCATCTGGTATCACGGGTGCCTCGCCGAGATAGTCAGCGGCCTGCCGCAACAGCTCTGGGTAGGCCACCGGTTCCAGGCGATAGTGTAACAGGTCGAGCAAATCACCGTAACTTCCATTTTGGTGATCAGTCCACTTACCAGCTTTCCTGCTGCCATGGGATTTCAACCGGATCGTCAGGCTGCGCCCTTTTGCACCGGAGATATCTGCCATTTGCCAATAATTGCCAACTTTGCGTCCTTCGGGAAACCAATGCCGACAGAACGCTTCGGCATGACGCGCCAGACCGCGGGCCAGAGCGCCCGGATCCAGTCTTTCAAACTTGTTGCCACAATAGGTCATGCAGCACTCCTCTCTCCGGATCCGGCTGCTGTGATCTTGTGGCGCACCATCAGCTGGTCGAGGACTTGGGTGTCATGGGCCGGAATGAACAGTCGCGTGGCCCAGGAGATAATCTCGGTAAAGCACCCCATCGCTTTGTAGCTTTCCAAAGCGGCAGCATTGTAACCGGTGAGTTCCAGCCGGTACTCGCTCATCACCCGCGAGCGGCGCAGGGTAAGACCACCGGACAGTGGCAGACTTTGGCCGCGTGTGAAGACAGCGTCGAAGATTTCATCGGCGGTGAGCTCGACCGAGCATTCAAGACCAAGGGCCGCATAGACGTTGGCAAGTTGGTCCTGTGTCACCATACGCCCGATGGCACGCTCCCCATCCTCGGTCTGCAAGCGGTAGATGCGCATATTGTCGGTCGGGAGGCGATCCCAGATCGGCAACAACAGGCCGGAGATTAGCGTGAGTTTGGAGACGGACGTTTCGGGCACCACGTCGACTTCTTTGGTCCACGCCCGTTCGAACTCAAAGTCAGACACCGCTTCCCAATGAGACGCAGGCAATTCGAGTTCAAGCATCCGGTCGGTCGCCATCGGCCGCATCAATTCAACTCGTGCGATTGGCTCGCCTTCTTCGGTCATCAGGCTGGAGGTTGGAATGAGAACCGCTGCCCGTTCTGATTTGCGGTTGAGCATCAGTTGGGCATTGGGCTGCCTCAGACAAAAATCTTTGACCTTCACCAAAGTCAGTGGATGGTTTCGGTCAGTTCGTTCGACCGTCAGCGCCGTCGCTTTCGCACCCGTCGCCGCGTGCTCAAAGATCGTCTTGCGGTCGATGATCTCGAATTTTTCGGCGCGCAGCGTTTCCAAACCGACTTCATACGTGCCCGCCGCGATCGCATCACCGATGATGGCTTCGAGCAATCCCCCAAAGCATTCAAAGATCGCATCCTGCATATCGATGGTCAGCGCCAGACAGCGGTTGAGGAATTGCTGGATCGGCGGCAGCTGCTCTTTGAGTGTGCCGTCACTGTCCATGAGTGACAGGCCGGTCATCTCTTCGAACCGTGTTTGCGAACACGCGCTAATCCGCCCCTTCGTCAGGTCCCAGAAGAAGTTGCGCAGGGCCTTGCGGGCATAGGCGCTTTCGAGATTATCCTCAGTACGGAACATGTTCTGACCGCCGGTCTCGCGCTGGCCTTTGGTGATGGCTCCGAGCGTGTCGAGGCGGCGCGCAATCGTCGACAGGAAGCGCTTCTCACCTTTGACGTTGGTGGCACAGGGTCGGAACAACGGCGGTTGCGCCTGATTGGTGCGGTTTGTGCGGCCCAGCCCCTGGATTGCATTATCCGCCCGCCAGCCGGGCTCAAGCAGGTAATGCACCCGCAATCTCTGGTTCTTCACACCGAGATCGGCGTGGTAGGACCGTCCCGTCCCACCCGCATCGGAGAAGATCAGGATGCGTTTTGCATCATTCATGAAGGCCTGCGTTTCACCGATATTTGACGACCCCGGCCGGTTTTCAACCTTCAGGCGATGATCACGTGTACGGATGATGCGCCGGGAGCGCCCGGTGACCTCCGCGACCTGCTCTTTCCCGAAATGCCAGAGGATCTGATCGAGCGCACCTTGCACCGGGGCCAGAGCGCCGAGCCGTTCGACCATGGCATCGCGTTTGCGTGCCGCCTCCCGACATTCAATCGGGTTCCCGTCTGCATCGAGAGCGGGGCGGGATTTAAGATTGCCATCCTCATCGGTATAGGGCTCAAAAAGCTGTGTCGGGAAGGAATGCATCAAATAGTCGAGTACGTATTCCCGCGGCGTGATGTCGACATGCAGATCATGCCATTCCGACGCCGGGATCTGCGCCAGACGCCGTTCCATAAGGGCTTCGCTGGTCGAGACAATCTGCACCACGGCCGATGCGCCGGTCTCCAAATCGTGTTCGATGGATTTAATCACGCTGGGGCATTTCATCGCGGTGATCAGGTGGTTGAAGAACCGCTGCTTGTTGCTCTCGAACGCGGACCTGGCCGCGGACTTGGCCTGCACGTTCAGCGTGCCTCCCTCAGCAGTGATGCCTGAAGCCTCAAGTGCCGCTTCCAGATTGGTATGGATCACCTGAAACGCTTCGGCGTAGCTGTCGTATATATCACGCTGTGAAGGTGTCAGATCATGGACCAGCATCTCATATTCCACGCCCTCGTAAGACAATGACCGCGCCAGATAAAGACCGAGCGCTTTAAGATCGCGCGAGATGATCTCCATCGCTGCGATCCCGCCCGCTTCCATGTCCGCGATAAACTGCTCGCGCGTGGCAAAGGGTGAGTCACCGGTTGCCCAGAGACCCAGACGGGAGGCATAGGCGAGATTGCCCACTATGGTCGCGCCGGTCGCAGACACATAAAGCACTCGTGCATCGGGCACGAGGTTTTGCAGTCTCAAACCTGCCAGACCCTGTTGCGAGGCCTGTTTGTCACCCCTTCCACCTTCCTTTCCCTTCTCTCCCGCAGCGTTCGCCATAGCATGGGCTTCATCGAATGCGATCACGCCGTCAAAACCTTTGCCGAGCCATGCGGTGACCTGATCGAGCCGGGAAGCTTTGAGGACATCGCCATGCTGGCGTTCGGCCGTGCGCAGCGTCGCATAGGTCACGAACAGAATGCCTTGTTCGAGGCGAATGTTTGAGCCCTGTTTGAACCGGGACAGGGGTACGATGTCGGATGCGCTGCCTCCAATCGCCGTCCAGTCGCGGATCGCATCTTCAATCAGCTTATCGGATTTTGAAACCCAGATCGCCCGCTTGCGACCGCGCACCCAGTTGTCGAGAATGACACCGGCCACCTGTCGGCCCTTACCGCAGCCCGTTCCGTCTCCGAGGAACCAGCCTTTGCGCAGCTGAAACCCGTCTTCGGCATCCGCATCACAGGCGACAAGGCGTTGGTCTTCATCATCATGGCGGAACCAGCTGCTTAAATGCTGTTCATGGGCTTCGCCCGCATAGATGATGCTTTCGATCTGCGCATCGGACAGCGCACCGTCCGTGATCAAGTTTGCGTGCAGTTTAGGCCGGTAGGAGGGAAGGGGAGGTGCGACAGAAGCCATGGCAGCTGATTGTACAAGGGCGGTCGGATGCAAATGTGCACCTTCGATGGTGATCGATTGAACCTCGTAGCCTTCGTAAAGCGCTTCGGTCAGCCGGGTTGATTTTTCAGCCCAGACTTTTGGCAGATAGCCGATTTCTTCCGCTTCGATCAGATCAAAAGGATGGCGCGCCTTTTCCGCCGCCACCGCACGCACCTGGCTACGGGCTTTGTCCCGCAACGATTGGATTGATGGTGACTGCGTAGCAGAGAACGGTAGCGCGTTTGCGGTCTGCTCAGTTGGGCCAGTAATCAAGCGTGGCGGACAATGGGCTTGCACCAAAGCCAAAAGCGCTTGCGAGCTTTCCGCCTGATCATGATAGGCGGCGCGCAAATCCGGCGTCAGGCGCTCGCGCTTATCAATGACCGTCAGGCGGGTTTCGGTCGTCGTTCCATGCCTTGCATAGACGCGCCCCGCGATCGGCGCGGAAAACCTGATCGTGGCAATCTCGCCGATGCGTTTGAATGCAGACCGAAACGCGCTGTTGGTGGGAGAGAAGTTGGCACCGGAGACAACCGCCAGCCGACCATCCGGCTGCAGCCGGTCCAACGCCGAGAGAACATGTTGGCCCATCGCTGCTTTGTAGCGGCCTTCAACTCCCGGGGCTGCCGAGAACGGCGGGTTCATGATGATCAGGCTGGGTTCAATGTCCGCTTCAAGTCTATCATCAATGGAACCCGCATCGTGAAGGCTCACAGAAGCGTCAGGGAAAAGACGGCGCAACAGGTTCGCTCGGACGTCATCGATCTCATTGAGGTGCAATTTAGCACCTGCCAATTGAGCATAGATCGCCAAGAGACCGGTGCCAGCCGATGGCTCCAGAACCACATCATCAGCCCGACACTGCGCCGCCTCGGCAACGATCGAAGACAGTGGTAGTGGCGTCGAGAATTGCTGCAGCTTTTGCGAGGTCTCGCTGCGCCTAGTGTGAGACAATGCAAAGCCCGCAATCTTTTCGACCATGGCCAAAAACTTTGCGGGCGTCTCACATTGGCGGAGCATCAGCGCGCCATATTTGAGCAGCAACAAGATCTGTGCGCACTCGCCGGCTTCGTATCCGTCCTTCCAGACCCAAGCTCCGGAGGCGTCAGAGCCACCAAAGGCGGCCTCCATGGCTGCACGCACGATCTTTTGGTCGAGCGCCTTGCCCTGTTCGAAATAGGGAAGCAGTTGATGGGCCGCCTGAAGCAGCGCGGCGGCACGCGACGGCGCGGCAGCATTAGGAATATCTGTCATTGGAAATCTCCGGGTCAAAGGGTTGCCACCCATCCCCGCAGAACTCTCTCTGACACCGGGGAGGGCTTGCCCTTTCCCCGGACCTTCCTCTCCCTCTTTGCGGAAACCCATGCTGGACCGCGCTTAACAGTGAGTGAGGGTTGCATTCCTGTACCGGAGACGGGATTGCCGACAGCCATCCCGTCGATGATCTCACTCAGCTGCCGTCACTTGTTGAGTGGCCAACCCGCTGACCTCTATCCGCCCCTTGCCAATTTCGACTGTGATGATCTGATCCTGTCGGCGCAGCCAATATAGTTCACGATCAATAACGCGGGTGATCGCATTGATTTGCGCCTCATGGCTGGTCTCGAGCAGGTTGATGGCAAGATCCTCGGCCTCATCTCGAAACCAGCGTTGCTGCTGATCATACGACCCCGCCTCGACATCGTCGGAGGGATTGAACAGTGCACGTTCAAGGAAATCGACGAGATCGGCACTGGTCGCCTTGGATGACTTCGTGACCGCGATATCAACCTCATCGAGACCCCAATCGTCTTCTCCTAGGATCAGCCAGTCCGTCGCCAGGGTCCACTCCTCGGAATGGGTCACGTCGGACAAGATGCAGTGAATTTCAAGCTGATCTGGCCGCTCGATCATCCTCTGGCGTTTGCCCGGCGCGACGCAGGTTGTGTCGGTATCACCGATGATGCGGTATCCTTTGACCGACACCCGCTCCAGATGATCATACCAGTCATAGCCTTCAAATCCGACCTTGGGATCATAAAGCCTGGTTTCAGCACGCTGCGCTGAGAGCGCGCAGGCAAGGTTTTGCTCCTCAATCGCACCGCCGTCCGAGACATAAACAACATCATCTGGGTTGATCGCCTCGACCTTTCCATAGCCGTTTTGGTCGCTATCCGCATGGCTTGGTTCGAAGACACGCAATTGCATAGCTGCGGGTGGCAAATGGATGCCTAGCCCGGCGGCGCGTTTGAAATTGTCATAGGAGAGAGAATGCGGTCTAGCTGCTTTGATCAGTTGATAAAAGATGGTGCTGATATGGGTGCGCAGTTCGTCCATGAAGGCGTTCTCGACGATTTCTTTGCGCGCGGGCAGAACCAGCTTGAGATCAGTACATTGTATGACGTCCAGGCGCGCATAATAGGACCGATGGAATTCCTGACCCAGGCTCGGCAAACGGCCATACAGGGTCACACCGTGGAAATTGACGGTCTCGTTATTACGGAAACCGACCGGGCCGCGTTCATAAATCCCGATCCGAATGCCGTTCCACTCTTCGATGTGCTCGGCATCTGCGAGGAAATCTTTGCGCTCGACGCGCACGCCGTCGACCATAACGTCAATTGGCAGATATCGCGCCGCGTGATTTGCGGCGGCGACATAGCTGTCGTTGGCTTTGGCGGCGATCAGGATCGTGGTCCCATCATGGTTGGCGGGACCGTCATTACAAATGATCGGAACCGCCCCGCCAAAACTGTCGGGTTCGGCATCAATCATCCAAGACTGTGATGTACCGTGTTTCTGGGCGATGATACGCACGCGGCGACCGGCCAGAGAGAAGAACCCCATGCCAGCAGCGTCTTCCAGTGATTGGACGTCGTCGTCCCACGCGCTCTGTCCCAAAGTGAACAGGTCTCTGGGATCGTTGAGACCGGGGCCATCGTCGATCAGGCAGATAACTGGACCGATGTCGGGATAATCGATCTGGCTGACTGAGATCTGTGTCGCTCCGGCGCGGCGCGCGTTTTGGAAGAGCTCTGCGAAGATGTCGTCGAGCGTGGCGTTGAACAGACGTGATACTTTTGAGATCGCGTCATCAGCGACGCAGGCATGAAATGAAGTTGGGATATTCATCGGAAAGCTCCTTGAAGAGGGGTGACGCCCTCCCGGAAACTCTCTCTCAGAGGGGGAAGGCTTGCCCTTCCCCAAACAGCCTCTCCCTCTTTCCGGCAGGCGCGCCGCCAAGCGAGGCGCGTGACGGCGTCAGGTCACCGAATATTTTGCCTCGGCCAAACAGTAACCGTCATAGTCGCCCAGAAATCCCCAGCAGGACGCGACTTCGTCATCATCCTTCTCCACCACGAAACCGTAGCAATTGCCCGTCAGATAATGATCGTAGGTTTGGACCTCTTGGCGCAGATAATCTGCGACCTTGGCGCGCATGTTTTTTGAAACGCGGGTGACGCTGTACTCTTTGCGAATGTCTTCCAGCGTCACATAGATGTAGCCGACCTGGCCGGAATCCCACGGGCAATGAAACCCCGTGGTGTTCATGGTGATGCCGCTGTGATCATAGAGATAGAGCGACAAGATGACGGCGCGCCTCGACGCTCGCTCGAACAGGGCGTTGGTCGACAGATCAGTCTCATAAGTGAGGTCGCAGAGGTCGATCAGCAGTTCGCGGGGATCGCCATAGTCGTGTTTATCGCCAAAATTGTAACGGCGGTGCCAGCAATTCATCGTGCCGAGGTTGTCATATTCGCGTGGGCTTTCGGGATCGGGGTCGTGGATGATCTTGATGGTGTGATTTCGGTAGGTTTCTTCGTGAATTGGCGTATGCATCGTGTTTCTCCTCATATGTGGTGACACAAACGAAAAAGGCCCGCCGTAAAAGGCGAGCCTCGATGTCGAAGTGTTGTTTTGGATTGTTCAGGCGGCGGCGCTCTCCGCCTTCTTGGCCTCGGCGGCCTCAAACTGCTCTTTGCTCAAGAGGTTGAAATAGAGGTTTTCGGTGGCCTTATTGAAGCCGGGTGGTTTGCGCTTTGCGAGACAGCGCACGGACGCATTGCAGCCTTCCCCGTGTTCTATCGCGAAATGCGTAACCTGATCGACGAGATCCTCCATCCCGGCTGCGGTAAACTCTTTGCTGGGATAGGTGCCACCAAAAATGTCGTATTTGGTGACGACGAAACCGCCATCTTTGTGGGCGGGGTGAAGCGTGACTTTGTATTCGCAGGGTTTAGCCATTTGTCTGGTCTCCGTGACGGGCGGGACCGGATCATCCGGCCCCTTGTGAAACCCGTCAGACGGATAGGACCGTCCTCGATCATGAGAACGGTCCAGATTTCAGAAAGCGCTTGGCGATTTAGTATTCGGACGGGAGCAGCAGCGTCAGGACACGACGGGTTCGCTTGGGATCGGCCGGTGTTTCCGCACCGTATTCGTAGTTTTCATCATACAAGTCGAATTTGAACCAGACGCGTTCGCCTTCGATCTCGAGCACGCCCATCTCGTGCAATCCGTAAGGATCGCTGTCCGCGTCGAAGGCATCGAAGGCGACCAGCGCCTCTATCAGGGCAGCCCGAAATTCATCGCTTTGTGCGGCGATGCCAGCTGTCATGACAAGTTTTCCGGGTGGGACACCGGGCGCTTTGACCGATGCGGTCAAGGATGTGCGGAACGCATCGTTTTGTTGCGCAATGATCGCGGCTATCGCGGGATTGTTGACGTCCTGTTCATCTTGCGAGGCGGTGGATTGAGTTGTCTGGTTCATGGTCTTTCTCCATGTCGGGATGGCCGACCCATTCGGCACTTGTGTACCCGACAGAGCGATAGGACCGCCCCCGATCCCTTGGTGGGATGGGAACGATCCAAGAGCTGAACCTTTCGATTTGCGATTAGGCGGCGTCGCTCATGAATGCGGGCAGGGCGTCCACGTCGTCAGCCGGGGAGACTGCGTCAACTTCTACCGAGTTGGGTTTCGCCTGATTAGCTGCCTCATCGCCAACAGCCATCCCGTCTGGCAACCAGCAGGATGTCTTGGCAGCCGCCTGTGCCGTCAGACCAGCCGCCTCTTGCGGCGTGTCGCAGAAGGCTTGCTCCATCGCTTTTGCGATCTCGGCTTTGCGCAGCCCCGACTTATCGTCAGCCCAACGATTATCAATCAACGCCTTTGCCATATCGAGAGCGTGGTCCTTCTTTACCCGACCCCAATATGTATCGGCCGTCGGACGCCAGCAGGCGGCAACATCCACATTGAGACGTGAACCGATCGCCTCGATCACAGCGCTTGCGTTGGTATCGTTAGAGAGCTGTTGGTTCAGCGCATAGGCCGCACACCAAGCAAACAGCGCCTGTTTGTCAGGCTCAGGTAGCGCTGACAGTTGCGCTAGATCTTCCGGTGCCTTGGCCTCCATCCACGCAATATTCAGACCGTCATTCAGTGCTTCAAGCATGCGTTCAGCGACAGTGTCTTTCAGGGTCTCGCGTGATGCGGTTGTCGTCGCAGGTCGCAGCGACAGATCAAGCGGTGACTGGCTGCGGTAGTTGCCAAGGACTGAAATGACCATCGCATAGAGCATCGCGTCATAGGCGGTGTCATAATCAGCCGCCATATGCGCCCGAATGATCTGATGCCGCGTCGCTCGCAGATCGTCAGCCAGGGCGCGTGGGATGCCCTGTTCCTTACGCGCAGAATCCGTCGCATTTATCGGCACATCAGAGCGTTGCATTGCTTGTGGCAGCTCAATGTTTGGCCCTGCTGAAACTGCATCCTCATTATCAGATACGCTTTCATCGCCAGGCTGGTCTGACGGTGTTGATTCAGGCTCCGGAATGTCTTCCGGACGGACCAAACCGGTTTCCAGACGCGGCTCACCATTGTGGGAAATGCTCACGATACATCCGGCGACTTTATGATCTTCGTCGGTGTAAGCAACGTTTGCTTCCTCGATCGCCTCGATCTCGCGGATGCGTTTCCAGATCTGATCTTCTTCTTCCTGAAGTTCCTCTGTCCACGTCTGCTCATCGTAATTCGCTTCCAGGACGGCGTGACGTTCTTCCAGTCTGATCTTTTCGGCGGCGAGCTTCGGATCGGGATCGAGCGGTTGGGGATAGATCCGGCCGTATGGACGAAAGCTATCGTAGTCGACGTCCAGACAGGCCTCCGCCCATTTCCACGTCTTATTCGCGTCTTCGGCCAAATCCTGCAGTTTATCCATCGCAAGTTTCTCGAGCAGATCCGGATCCTCCAGATGCATCGCGTCGCGTTCAGCGAAGAGGTCCTCGATCACAGATCCGCCGGCCTGCTTGTATGCGTCGATACCGACGAACAGAGCCAGTTTGGAGGAGCCGGAATAGAATTTCTGGGTTAGCTGGTTCCGTATCGAATGGGGGGACGGGTTATAGTTCTGCTTGACCACCTCCCATGCTTCATTCTGGCGCGCGTGATCATCGGTCAATGTGAAGGCCATGACGCAATCGAGCGACATCTCACCGTCCCGAAAGACCTGCATCAGGTCGGGTGACACAGAGGCGAGCTTGAGACGCCGGCGCACGAGGTCGTTGGTAATCCCGAACCGTTTCGCGATCTCGTCCTCAGTGCGGCCCTTTTTGCGCAGAGCCGCGAAGGCCTCGAACTGGTCTGCGGCATGCATCGCGGCTCGGATCATGTTTTCAGCAGCGGATGTGTCTTCGGCTTGGTCCGGGTCTTCGATCGAACACGAGATCGGATGGTTGGATTTGATGATCTTATCTTTGGCCAGCTTGTTCAGGGCCGCCAACCGTCGCCCGCCGGCATGCACATGAAATTTCGTGCCAACCTTGTGAACGAGCAGGTTCTGTTTGAGGCCGGTCTCTTTAATACTGGCGTAGAGTTCGGCGTCCTGGTCATCGGTCGCCGGTGTCTTGCGGACGTTCTTAGGGCTGATCACAAGCTTGTTGAGCGGGATCATTTGCGGTTCCAGCTCTGGCAAACTGGCAGCGCCAGCCGCCTTGGACTTGGCCGCGGATTTGGATTTAGGGTTGGTCATCGGAGAGCTCCTTTAAGAGCCGGACCGGGAGAGCCTCTCTCTCCCTGCAAAGCCCGGCAACCCGGGCTTTCCTTCCTCTGTCTCTCTGCAGCATCGGCAACGGCGCGGAGCAAACGATCAACGTACGGCGTCTTGTACTCTGCTTGCGGCCCGAAAACCAAATTTACAGTAACTCTAGATGGGGCAGGGAGCTTTCATCGCGAATAAATCAATGTGAATCCGCCGGCAGCTCTATTGAAGCGAGTTGGCTAAGAAGCAAATGTGCTATTAAAATTTTACCGTTTGATAAAATACTGATAAGGATACTTATGTTAAATTATTTGCAAACATGCTGATGTTAATCGCTCGACCATATCAGAGAACAGTCGCGTCATCTTACGTTCCGTTCTGCCTCAAGGCCTTTGGTCTGATAATCGGTCGATCTCTAGATCGCTGTGCCGAACCAGGGCCGTCAGCGCTGATCGGGACTGCAATATCGCGCGTGTGCCAGCCGCGGCACATCGGCGTTTGTGCCTGAATTCTAGGACTCCGACCGGTGGATCAATGACTGGCCGAATGACAAAGTCTGCAGACTTGAAACGAAGTTGCGTGTGTTCATTCTGGCAAATCTCCAGCGCGCGGATCATGGCTTGCACCCCGTTAGAAGGCCTCTGTTGAACAAGGTTCGTTGCAGCATCGATAACGATGACCAGATCTGCCCCGGCATCACGCACCACATCAACTGGGGCTAGATCGCAGTAACCGCCATCCACCAGAATGCGGCCGTCGATTTCGGCCGGGGGCAGGATTCCGGCCAAGGCAGCGCTCGCATACAGCGCGTCGGTCGCTGGCCCTGACCCAAAAGTAACCCGCTCGCCACTCACTATATCTGTCGCTGTCGCAAAGATGGGTATGCGGCCCGCTTCGAGGGGTTTGTTCAGGGTTAGGTCGGATAGGACCGCGCGGCCCCAATCGGCAGTCGGCTGCCCGACGCCCCAGCCAAAGTACATTCCTGTAATTGCTTTCTGCGCAACTCTCAGGTTCTTGACGTAATTCATCATGCCGGGGGTCGAAAAATCCGGTAACGGCGGAAAGCCAGAAATGTCCATATTGATCAGCGTATCGTACCAATCGTCATTCAGGGCATAGGTCGCGCCGACAGCGGCCCCCATCGACACGCCAACAATAAAATCTGGATAGATTCCAATGTGATTGAGCGCACGCAGCGCACCAACATGGGCAAAGCCACGTGCGCCGCCACCAGACAAGACCACCCCCAACCGGCGTTTCTCAGTTCGTTCACTGCCCATGATCATCACCTCCATCACAGACGAATTCGGTCAGGCTGGTCAAGGCAATGGTTTCCTCACAGTTGCGCTGTTTCAGTTTCGCCTGTAGCCGCATCGACCAAGTGCATAGTTTCCGCACTACCTTCTTTGGCCCGATCAATGCTCACCACGGCAGCCCTTGGATTGAACACAAGCATCGTCGTTCTCCGTAGAGCCATGATCGGCTTCGCGCACATCGCCATATCCTACATTAATTACTGGCTTCTAAGATACGTAGACGTGTTGGACTTGGTGACATTACAGCCCGCAGCAAATTCAGGAGTCTGGGTTACTCCTTAGAAGGCAATCACAACCTGCAAAGCCATGCTGGGGGCAGATCATTTGCATCTCGCCAAATCGTTTCTTTAGACTCTGTCGCCCAGCGGCAAGACACGCGGTTACATCGCGCATACTAAGTCCCAGTTTTTCTGCAACTAGTTGCGCCGATGCACCTTCCACATCAATGGCATGAACTACCATCGCTTGTTCCGGTGGGAGCGTCGGCAAGAGCAAGTCGACGCAGTCGCATATCAATGCCTCTAGTTCATCGTCATGTACTAGATCTGGCTTGCCTGGAAGTTTCACGAGAGCATTCCTCAGATTACTTTACAACAGATCATTCGCCACGCGGTTTCCAAGTTCTTCGAGCCCGTGTCCCTAAAGGAGCGTCGCGGCGGTGGATCGAAGGTTCTGGCCTTACGATGGTTTTCACGTCTTCCAGCCATTAATGCCCCCTAAGAAAAACGTTTTTTGAGAAGAAGTCGCATGCCCTCACCAATCCTTATGCCTTTGCTACCAATTTAGTCCGGTTCGGGATCGGAAAGGGCGATACATCGCGAGAATGATCACAGTCGCATTGCATAAACTGGCCGTCGCCGCAGACTGGACAAATCTCTGCGATCTTTTTCTTCAACGCAGTTCGGCTGCGGTGTGCGCGCACACGTAAGGTGTTTAGGTTAATGCCTAGGTCAGCCGCAATCGCGATACGTGGCTCGTCATGCAATTCAAGCCGTGACAATAATTCGGCTTGCGCGGGCTCCAGTTTCTGCATGGCTGCAGCAATGCAACTGCAGGCCGGTTCACCAAGATTTTCTGCCGCAGGCTCAAGAACCTTGACCTCGATGGCATAGGCTTGAGCGCCCCTACTTCGGGTCGCCCGACGCCGATAGTGATCAATCAGCGTGTGCCGCAACGTGGTGCCCAGCCAAGCATCCAGTCGCTCGCCGCTATTGATCGACCTGTGATTGCGTAGAACCTTGATGCAGAAGTCCTGAAAGACATCCTCTGCGTCCTGCGGAGAGTTCAGGCGTTTACGAAGAAAGCCCAGAAATTTTTTACGGCATTCGATGAGTTTTGCCTCGGCCTCACGACGCGAGACCTCTTTTGTTGGGTGTTTTGGTTCAGCGAACATGTTTCGCTCCTTTCACATGGTTTGTGCAGCATCGACAAAATCGATGCAGGCGATCAGACCTGTGAAAGTGTTCGAGGTGGTTGGAAGGGCAGATTTCCTGCCTGGGATGGCAGGTAACTGGCTAGATGGAAGAGCTGCAGCGCAAAATGAAAGCGCGTCAAAGCCAAGTTGTTACTCGGGAGAATAACGAACATGCAACTGTGTCCAGCATGGCAGCCTGTTTCTGCGGTAGAGACGGCATGGCCGTCATCCCCCAAACCCAAAACTGTATCTGAGGTGATGGAAACCTGTGTGGGCAGAACGCGATGATCAAGTTTTGAAGAGTGCGCCAATGCTGAGAAAAGAATGGCCAAGATCGCAGCAGTAACTGTTACTGTGCGCATCCATATAACCCAATTTCTCTGCATTGATCTAAACATACATCCTGACTCTTGTTTTCTAACACTTCGAGATTTAGCACCAGATGCGAAAGAACGACTTGATTTGGATCAATCTTCGATGTCGTCCCTGCTTGGAGACAATACGCATGGTAACCTTAATCGTTGCTTGTCTGTTCATGGTAGCGGTTTCACCGTAAGACGAATTTGCTACCCGTCTCGAGTTCCATAAAAACATCAGGTTTGACATGTCATTATCCGTCACAGTCCCGCGTCGTTTGCCTCCAGAGGTCGATCTGCTTGTATTGTCATTCTTGGGGCATTTCACATGGGAAATACTGCAGGCACCCTTATACGCTAGCCTTGGAAAAACTGATCATTTTGTTGGTATTGCCATCTGTCTACAGGCAACATTTGGCGATCTGGCCATCGCGCTTGCTGCATTCTGGGGCGCTGCTTTCGTAGGCAAAGGCCGAGACTGGTTTGCGAGGACAGGTCCTGTTGCCGTCGCTGCCTTTTTTGCAATTGGGCTGCTGGTGACCGTTGGACTTGAATACCTTCATACAGAAGTGACGGGCCGTTGGGCCTATGACGGGGTTATGCCACGCCTACCATTTGTGGCCACCGGCTTGTCCCCGATCTTGCAATGGGTGTTTGTTCCTATGTTGGTACTTTGGTACATGCGCCGATTGACGCCGAGGATTTTGGAAACATTCCAGTAAGACCGCGCAAATCTGAGCCAATGTATTTGGCGTATAGCGCTTGTGTTGAAGCCGGCGGCTGTAATGTTTCGGAGCAAGGAGCGTCTTAAGTTCAAGAGCCGCTGATATGCATCGGACTTTTCGGCGGTCAGAGGGAGTGTCATGAACTTTGTGTATCTGGTCTGGCCCATGCGGGTTTTAGATACAG
>OJBO01000084.1_pt1 | contig 53979 bp, 51 predicted proteins | sample 1590461 | NCBI WGS metagenome assembly OJBO01 (sample SAMN05416836, study PRJEB24817) | seawater metagenome | isolation source: Sea water | place: Canada:Atlantic | collected 2013-07 | reverse complement strand
CCTCCGGGTACGCCTTGCCAATCTCTCCCGTATTGCCGATCAACGGCCACAGCGAGGTCAGCACACCCGCACCCATCGCTCCCTGCGCCGTCTTCTCCAGAAAAAATCGCCGGCTGTAGTCAAAATCGTATTTCTTGATATACATCTTAGGTTACCTCCTGTTGTGTCTATACGGCAGTCATCGGCCCGGTTCTCTAACCTCCTGGTGACGGCAGGATAAACCGGAGTTTTCCGCAGCCATCAGTTGTTACAACGGTCGCTACAGCGATGGCTTCACGCTGTCTCGATAGTCGCCATGCGCAAAGTACCGTACCCAATTGCAAACCGGGCAATCGATACGCGGAGTCGAACCTTCTCTTAATTATTTGATACGAACGATGAGGCCGGAGTGGCCAACCATGAAAACCCCCGATTCGGAGAGACCCAGGGATTGGTACCAACGGTAACTGATATCGCCAGCTTGGTTGGCAGCCCAGGTATTGCCGCTGTCGCTGCTTTGCAACAGCGTGCGAATGCCAGTGACATGTACCACGCCATCCCGGTCAACCAGCACATCGAGCAGGTTTGCCTCAGAGCCTGCGTCCTGCCGGCTCCAGGTCTGTCCGCCGTCACCAGTCTTCAAGATGACACCGTTCTGGCCAACGGCATAACCGACGTCACCGTCCAGGTCGAGGGCAAACAGCGAGGCATCGCCACGGTGTACCATCTCCCAGGTTTCGCCACCGTCGACCGAACGCAACACCATGGCAAACTCGCCGACGATGGTGATCACCCCCGCTTCGGAGACCGCCACGTCATAGAGATGAGGTTCCAGGAAATCGTTGAGCAGGGTCTCCCAGTCGAACGACAGCGGCTCCCAGGAGCGGCCGCCATCGCTGGACCTCAGTACTGTGCCGAAACCGCCCACGACCACGGCCAGACCACTGCGGTTGGCGCTGACGTCCAGCAGCCTGGCATCGCTGCCCGAATCCACTTGCTGCCACTCACCGTCACTCTTGCGATGGATTGCACCACCCTGCCCGACCGCCAGCACCGTATCTGCGCCACAGTACAGGCCCAGAATCGCCTCTGGCCCCAGCGATCCCTGGGGCTGCCAGTTTTCGCCCTGGTCGTCGCTGGTGAAGATGGTTCCCGCAATACCGGCCGCAAAGCCCGTGGTGCCGCTGAAACAGATATCGTAGAGAGCATCGTGCGCGATGCCCTGGTAACGCACGGAAAAGTTCTCTTCCGCCGTAACAGCAGCACCTGCGAGAAGACCAGCGGCGAGGCACAAGGCTCGAAGAGAGCGCTTTGATCTCTGCATCATGATCAGCTACCCAGTCTGCGGATGGCCTGGATGGTGAGATACTTGTCATAGGCGTCCAGCGACTGCAGCTCTTCCGGGTGCGCCCTGCCAATCTCTCCCGTTTTGCCGATCAACGGCCACAGTGAGGTCGGCACACCCGCATCCGTCGCGCCCTGTGCCGTGTTCTCCAGAAAAAATCGCCGACTGTAGTCAAAATCGTAGTTCTTGATATACATCTTCACTTGCCCCCTGTTAACCCCGTTCTGCTGTCTGCCCGCCGCAATCACGAATAAGCTTCGTCCCCCGAGACGTAGTCTTCCAGATTGATACCTTCGCCAACCAGCAGCTTGTCCGAAGCCACGAATTTCGGCTTGATCAACCACACCAGCAGGGGCACCAGCACCAGGGCCACGATCATGTTGATCAACATCACCATCACCAACAGCAGGCCCATATCGGCCAGGAACTTCAATTCGGACAGGAAATACCACGGCAGGATCGCCAGCAGCACGATGGTCGCGGTAAAAAAGATAGCCTTACCGGTTGTCGCTACCGAAGCATAGATAGCCATGCCGTAATCCTTGTGACCCTGATATTCCTCGCAGATCCGGCTCAGTAGATAGATGCCGTAGTCGATGCCCACCCCGATGCCGATCGCCGCAATCGGTAATGTATTCACGTCCAGGCCGATACCCATATAAACCATTACCGTCGCGAGGAAAGCGTTGGAGATGTTCACAGGTAGCAGCAGCACGACCCCAGCCACCAGGGATCGGTAAGCGATTGCTGCCGCAATCAGGATGGCAACATTCAACAGCGCAAGGATCACATACTGATAGTTATCGACGGTGTCGTTGATCGACTGTTGCAGGGCGATGGTGCCCGAACCCAGCCGGATCAGGAATTTCTCTTGGTCGATACCGATTTCGTCGAGCGCCTCGCGCACCTGCTTGAGCGCAACGTCCACGGTCTCTTGCTTGTTGTCCTTGTACCAGAGCGATACCGTGCCGTTTTGCTGAACGAAATCCGAGACATGGGAAAACGCCTTGGGACTACTGCCGAACAGCACCGCTCCGGCGGCGGCTTCCACCGCCTGTTGATTGGGGTCGAGCGGCGCCCACTTGGGATTGCCGCCGCTGAACAACCGGTTGGCTTCCGGCAGGTAGTCGGCGAAAGACAGGGTCGCCTCTGGCGGGTCTTCCGAAAGTTCGATCGCACGCTGTAGTTCAGTCATGGTGAAGATGGTATTGGCCTGGCGTAACAGCCGCGACTGCTCCTCTTCCTTGACCTCGAAGATGATTTCCAGGGTGTTCAGCCCGGGGAAGTGGCTGTTGATCTTGCTGACCGCGACATTGTAGTCGGAGTCCTCCCAGAGCAGATTGCTGCCTTCCACCGGATTGCCGATCTTGATCTGCAGCATCTTGTAGACACTGAACCCGACCAGCACCACGGCGACCACCGTTGTTACCCGCGCCGCCGGCCCAAAACTCAGCCTGGAGAAACGCTGCAGGCCGTGCTTGATGCTGCGGTGAATGTTGAAGCCTTCGTCTTCTTCGGTCCCGATCAGCTTGCGAATATTCCTGGGCTCGGGAAGGAGGGACAGCAGCATGGGCGCCAGAAAGACGTTGGCGGGAACCATGGAGAGTGCCCAGAAGCCACAGAACAGTGCAAAGCGTTCCATGGTTGGAATTGGCGCCACACCGATGAGAAACAGGCCGGCCGCGTCGGTAATTATGCCCAGAGTGCCGGGAGCCATCATCACGCCGAGGGAGATTTCCGCCGCCTTTTTTTTGTCACGGACGTGGTAGTAGACCTCATAGTAACGCTCGATCACCTGCACGCTGTGACTGAAGGAGCGGGCCACCAGCAGCAAGGGCACCACCATGATCAGGGGCTCGATGGGATCCTGCAGCCAGCCCACGAAGCCGAACCCCCAGACCGCGGCCACCGCGGCACAGACCACCGGCACCACCACACCGGCGACATTGCGCATATAGAGCACCAGCGAGAGCAGCAGCGCACCAGCGGTCACCATGAAGATGAAGATCATCTGGTGCTGGTGGTAAAACACCCAACCGGTGAGCATGGGTTGTCCGGCGACATGAATTTCGTGGACTTCATCCGCTTCGGCCTCGACCAGCTTCTCCTGGATGAAGTTGAACACCGTCTGGTAATCCAGCAGCCGTTCGATAAAGGTCGCCTGGATCAGGGTTGCGGTTTCATCATCGGAAATCAGGAACGCCTGGCTGGCCGGGGACTTCTTGACTCGCTCCCGGAACTCTGCGACCTCCTCGGGGGTTGTCGGTGCGTGATCCCCCATCAGCGGTTGGGAATCGATGCCGAAGGGCGTCGCTTCCGCGTATCGGGCTTTCTCGGTAGTGATGGAAAGCACCTGATCGTGGTCGACACCCGGAGTCAGGTCGATATTTCGGGTCATGTCCCAGACCTTCTGCAAGGTCTCGGGGTTGTAGATGGTCTGGCCGTCGGTGCGCTTCACCATCACGGTCACGGTCAAGGGATTGCCAAAGTTGGGATGGTCCTTGTAGACCTGCACAAAGGGGTGAGTCTTGGGCAGCAGGTCGGAAAATACCGTTTTCAGCTCGACGTGCCGGAGCCCCCAGGCAAAAAAAGCTGTGACTGCCAGCAACAGCAGCAGGGACAGCCAGACATTGTGCATGACGAACTCAGAAACTCTATAACGCAAGGTTTTCAAGATCCCCCCCGTCCCCCAGTCGTGAAAAGCCAGGGTCTTTTTGTTACTTCGTATTATCGCCTCGCCGGCGTAATCCCTTATTCAGGTCGCTTTACGTTATTCAGGTCGCTTTACGTTCATGAAGCAGGGCGGACTCTATCATGGACTATTGTGACCATCCATACCTGACACACCCTGTGGGGGAGTAAAAAATCTGTAAATACAGGTTGTTGCCAAATGGTAACCGGAATGACCTCGGGGGCAGGCGCCCGACCACAGAGTCGGCGCGACACTCCGAACAGTCGAAACCACGAACCCGCAACTCGGTGATCAGAAGTACGTGCGGCGCCCAGCCATCCAGACAAACAATCCGCAGCCGACCAATACGGCGCCGAAATACAACACATACCTCAGGTAGGAGACCCGCCCCACCCGGAACGGGAAGATGGATCTGTAGGCCAGCCCCGTGGCCAGATGCCGGGCATTGAGAATGCCGATATAGGTCCCCTTGGCGACAAAGGGGTACTCCAGACTGATTACTCCTCTGGGGTAGCGCCGCATGGGCGCATGGAAAATAGTCGCATCCTCTATCGCCTTTTCACCGCCCAGTTCTTCATAGGTGGCGCCCAAGCCGGCGCGATTGACATCGCGGACGATGCGAAAATCGAGCTCCATTTCCCGCAGTTCGTCGCTGATGAAATCGATGACGAACACCGCATTGCCGATCGACGGAATATCCTCGCAAAATTCCTGGGTAGCCCGACTTGCAGGTAGATACCCGGTGAAATGGGCTTTGTAGCGGCCAATCTGGATGATGCAGACGTCATCTTCCATGGAGACGCCGCCATGGGCGAAACACACCGACGGCGCCGCCGCGATGAGCAGCAGCGACGCCAGGGCGAATCCCCAATACCGCTTCCCGATAACCCGGGCGCACCCGCTCGCCATTGCCGTCAGAAGAACTTCGGCAGAATGGATCCGCCGACCTCCTGATAATAGCGCTTGCCTTCCGCGTCCCGGTAGACGAGCAGACCCGCAAAGCGGCTGTCGGGGTCATGGATCAATCCCGTCATCCGCTGGGTTTCCCAGAGTGAATCCTCTGCGCGGAGCACGACGTCGACGTGCTGTCCGGGCGCTATGGTCGACACTGATGAGTGCAGGCTGTCGCCCGCCACCAGCTCTTCGTTTTCCACGACGCCCGCCGCTGCGGCCGGACCATTGATGAAGCGAATGTTGGCGGTAACGAATTCGCGGATCTCGATCGGGCTGTCGCCCTCGTTGGCGAGCTTCATCCGCATGGTCAGACTGCGACCGGCCAGCTCGTAATTCGCGTTTTCCACCTCGACCACCAGGGGACCACTGGGCACCGGCCGGCCAGGCACGCCGACCTTACCGGTCTGCAGTGGAATGGTGACCGGGTACTTGTGCTCGGCCCACAGATAACCCGCCAGGATCAGCACCATCGAGATGGTGAAAAATATCCCGCCAGCCAGGAAATCCCGGCGGGTGATCATGGTATTGGCCTGCTCCGGCCCCAGGTTGCGAACCCGCATGTAACGGGGGATAAAGAGCTCCGGCTTGGCCAGCCAGTAGGCCAGGAAGGCCACACCGACCAGGATCCACACCAGATGCCAGCCGATCACGCTCTTCAGACCCACATTCTCGAGATCGACGGTCTCTCCGGTCAACGTGGTGATCTCATTGGTGAAGGGTTCACCCGTTGGCGAAGGCTCGACCTCCACCCAGGAGCCCTTGCCGACCAGGGTGCCGGCGTCCTTGACGTTGAGCAGCGGGTGGATGTGGTAGCGCCCCGGAACCCGGGCGCGAACCACACTCTTGAACTCGTAGAGCTTGCCCGGTTCGAACGCGGTCGAGCGGATCATGGGCACGCCATTGACTTCCGAATGCACGCGGATGAACTTCGGCCCCGGAGCGCCCACGTTCAGGAAAGCGGTATCTGTAACCGAAGGCAACTGTTCTGGCCAGAACTCCGAGGGGATGAACTTGCCGGTGATCACGATGGTGTCTCCGACATTGACCCGAACGGGCGACACCTCTATATCGAACCAGTGCAGCGTGCGCATCCGCATGCTGGCGAGCTGCGCGCGCTCGCCATGGGCGACGGCCTCCATCGGCAGCGCCAGCAGGACCAGTACGCCGAGCACTAAGGCATTGCCGAGATAACGCGCAGGGGATCGGGATTTGGCAGTGTTCATGGCAGGCCTCCTGATCCACATCAGATGATGCGCCGGGCGTAGCGGCCGGCGAAGTTGTACAGAGCCGCACCCAACAGCAGAAACAGTGAATAGCCGATCACCGCGACAAAGGCCGAAAATACTGCGGTCAGCGGGGTCACCGAACCCCCGAAGGTGCGCAATGTGGACTCCTCTATGATCCGCAAATATTCGGGCGTCGTGGTGCGAATGTACTGGTAGCCCATGAGATCGGCCACCGACACCAAAGTCCCGCTGTATTCGACGGGCACCTTGGAGGCGGCAAACAAGGGCCAGTTGAGGGGCCAGATCAGGGCGCCGAACAGAAAGGGGCCGACAATGGCGGAGATCAGCAGGCTGCGGGTCATGATCAGCACGGAGTCGAAAATCACCCCCAAGCCGATGTAGGTCGAGGGAAAGGTGAACGACAGCGGAAAGTCGGTGAACTGGCCGAAATTGAAATAGCGACTCACCCAGGACACCAGACAGAGCAAAGTGGTGACCGCCGTCGCGATGACCGGCAGGCGAAAGGCTTTCCAGATCGGATACACGAAGCCGCCGATGAACATCATCAACGACAGGGGGGTGACCAGTGGCCACCAGCGGCGATCCCGCCAGTCGATCCAGTAGTCCCAGTCCCCTGCGGTCAGGGCATAGTGAATGGAAATGCCCAGCGCGAGGAAGCTGAACAGCACAATGATCAGGATGCCATCGAAGCGCCGGTAGTAACTGCGGGCACGGGGATTGTCCAGAATGGAGAGATCATAGTGCCCGGATGCGTCGGTGATCCTGGGCGCGGGAAGCGCGATATTGGCCATGAAACGCACCTTGGGACATGGGGGCACATCGACGGGCGGACAAGCTGCCGACCGCGATGCACCAAGCCGGAGAACTTTGAGGGGACTGCCTGCGAAGCCCCGCCCGTGGCACGTGGAACGAGGGGCGGGGCTCCGCGGCGGCGATCAGCGATCAGCGATCATGCAATCACGACCAGTGGTGACCACCGAAATCAGCTGCGCCATGCGTTGAATCAGCTGTACGGCGAGCGGCCCGAGGAAGAACAGCGACCAGCCCAGCACTACAAAGCCCCAGTGAATCGGTGCCGCGAACAGCTCTTCAGCGTAGAAGAAGGTATGACCCCATTCGTTGAACCCATAGTTGGGCATGATCATGAAGATCCCCGCAACCACACCCAGAAAAGGCACCGAAATGCGGTTCATGAACGCCGGAATACGGGTATGGGCCCAGATAAAGGTGGGAATCAGGATCGCCGTCAGCAGCGGTAGCGAGAAATAAAAGATCACGATGTGGGTTGGCGTGAAGTCGGTATCGCGAATTGCCACCTGGTGCCAGGCCGCATCGGACTCCACCGCCAGGGCACCGATCAGGGCTGCCCAGACGCCCAGCACGGTAAACACCCCGAGCAGCGTGAAATAGCGCTTCAACTCCACTTCGGGTGTAATCGAAGCGGCGTCCTTTTCGCGCGTCATCCACATGTAGATCGAGCCCAGCACCATGATGCTGCCGAGCACGATGACTTCCCCGTAGAGCAACGGCATCCAGTAGGTCTGGAATTCCGGCTCGTAAAAGTCCATGCCGACGCTGAAGGACATCATCTGTTGGTAGATACGGATGCCGATGCCCACCGCCAGCAAGAGCGCACCGCCTATATAGGCGAGACGGTTGCGGCGCAGATGACCCGCAAGCCCGCCACCGGCAGCGGTTTCTTCCATATAGTCGGTTGGAACCTCATACCCATATTGGGCCGCTTTCACTTCGGACATGGCAATCACCCCACCTTCGGTTATTAAACCCTGGAACCCATAACCTGCGATTCTTTTACTGATGCACAGGAATTATTCATCGTGGGAGCACTATAAGGCAAGCCCCCAGGTGCAGGGCCAGCGCTGGAAGTGACAGGGACATTGCAGAAAGTGACATGGGTAACCGCCGAACAAGTCCCCCGGCGACCGCCAGCGCGGCTTTGCGGCACTGCCCCGCTCATGCGAGAATCCAATGTACCGGGCCATTAGACCAATTCTAACCGGCTATTCCCGGATGGACCGGGAGTAGCGCCTTCGAGACCCGGATTCCAGAGCCGCCATGAGCCAGCGACCAGCTACCCCCGCCTGTGACAAACAAGCGGTGGCCAAACAGGCACCCACGACCGACAGCAGGTTCGTCAACGCGAGCTATGCGAACATGGTGTTCCACACGCTCGGTGGCGGGCCGGAGATCGCGGCCATTTTTCGGGAACATGGCCTGGCGCCGGAAGCACTGACCGACGCCGCGGCGCCCGTCCCCTTCGAACGGCTGGCGGACTGCGTATTCGCCGTGATGGAAGCGCTCGACATGCCCGACGCCGGGCTATCGCTGGGCTCCAGATTGCACGTATCCAAGCACGGCACCATCGGCATGGCGGTGATTTCCGCCGACACCCTGGGCCAGGCGATCAGAGACATCGCCAAGTACTACCAGACCACGATCACCTTCTGTGACATGGATCTGTTCTACCAGGATGACCAGCTGGTCATTGAGCTGCGCGAATCCTTCACCAGCCCCGAGCTCCGGGTGATCGTGGTGGAAGCCTTGATGCTCACCCTGCAGAACGCCCTGGAGTTCGTCGGCGGCCAGACGCTGGCCGACAGCCGGGTGGTGTTCGGTTATCCGCCGCCGCCCTACGTCGACCAGTATGACCTCTATTTTTCCGGCAACACGGAATTCGATGGCGAACGCCACCTGATGATCCTGCCCGCCTCGATCCAGAACCTGCGCTGTGTCTCCGCCGATGCTCGCATCCACCGCCTCGCCGAGGAGCAACTCCAGCACCAGATGCAGGAGCTGCGCGCCGGGACTCCGGTCCACCAACGCATTCTCAGCGAACTGCGCCGCGACCCGGCCGCCATGCCGACCCTCAAGGAAATGGCGCAGACCTTCAACGTCTCCGCCCGCACCCTGATTCGCCACCTGCAGGCCGAGGGCGCCACCTACCGGGATCTCCGCGAGAACGTGCACAAGCAGATGGCGATGGACGCCCTGCGCCATACCGACCAGTCCATCGACGCCATCGCCATGGAGCTCGGCTACCAGGATACCGCCAGCTTCCGCCGCGCCTTCAAGCGCTGGTGCGGCTGTTCGGCTTCCGAATACCGCGAACGCGAACGCGACACCTGAAGGCGGTATACCGCCCGCCCCTACCACCCAAGATCCCGGAGGACACCCATGACCGACGCATCCAACGAAGTTTCCCTGGCCGGCAAGGCCGCTCTGATCACCGGCTCCGCGCGCGGCCTGGGCGCAGAAATCGCAGCCATCCTGGCGCGCGCCGGCGCCGCGGTAATGATCGCCGACATCCTCGAGGATCAGGGGCGACAAACGGCCGAGGCCATTCGTGCAGCCGGAGGCAAAGCCGCTTTCGTCCGCCAGGACGTTACCAACGAGACCGACTGGGAGGCGACCGTGGCGGCCACGATTCGCGAGCTCGGCGGATTCGACATCCTGGTCAACAACGCCGGCATCGAGGTCTGTGCGCTGCTCGAGAACACCACGCTGAAAGATTTTCAACGCATCCTCGACATCAATGTGACCGGCGTATTTCTCGGCCTTCGCGCCGCGGCCAAGGCGATGAAGCCGGGCGGTGCGGCGGGCGGCGGCGGCAGCGTGATCAATCTCTCCTCGGTCGCCGGGCTGCGCGGCTACTCCGGCCTCAGCGCCTACTGCGGCAGCAAGGGTGCCGTCAAACTATTGACCAAGGCCGCCGCCGTGGAATTCGGTCAACTTGGCTACGGCATCCGCGTCAACTCGATCCACCCGGGACTGATCCCCACCGACATGGGCAGCGCGGTACTCAAGGGTTTCGTCGCCGCCGGACTCGGCAAGGATGAAGCCTCGGTACAGCAGGCTTTCGAGCGGGGGACCCCGCTGGGCATGAAGGGCACCCCGGCGGATATCGCCAAGGCAGCCCTCTTCCTGGCGAGCGACCAATCCCCCTGGGTGACGGGCGCGGAACTGGTGGTGGATGGCGGCAGTACCGCGAGCTGAACGCACTGGCGCGGCGGCGCTCAACCGGGTTTGCGCGCCCTGCGGGATTTGCCCGAACGGCTCAGCCAGCGCAGGATGCGCACCCACTGCTCGCGGTCAGGCAACGTCTTGACCGGTGCGAACTCGAAGATGGACAGGCCGCGCTCCGCTGCCCACACATAGTTCTGGGTGGCGCGCAGTGCCGCCAGGAAGGGGAAAGGCTTGCCGTTGGGCAGGCTGAAGCGGGCCAGGTAGCCCTCCAGCTCTGCGGCGGCCAGGGTATGCTCGCGCACCCGGTTGGCCACGGTCGCCACCCGCACCTCGCGGTTGACCACCTTGCGCACCGCATTGAGGTCGCCGATGAAGTGATTGGCGGCACGCACATCCATGGCGGAAGGCAGCAAGGGCATCAGGATGCTGTCGGCGCGCCTCACCAGGTCGGAGAGTTCGCGGCCCTTGATGGCCGCCGGGCTGTCGATGATCACCCAATCTGCGTCCCTGGGAACCCGGAAGCCGTCGCGCCAGGCGGCGATGCCGGTTATCGCCGGGCGTTCGGCCGGCCGTGCGGCGAGCCAATCCAGCGCCGACTCCTGGGGGTCGAAGTCGGCCAGCACCACCCGCCGGCCCTTGCTGGCGTAATAACCGGCAAGATTGGTCGCCAGGGTGGACTTTCCACACCCACCCTTGGCGTTGAGGATGAGCACACTGCGCATCGCTGCCTCCTTGTGATACTGCGGCCGGCCCCGGCCGTCGGTTTCACGGCGGGCAACGCCGCCGACTCCGCGCCGGAGCCGTCGCTGACCTCGTCGGGTACCGCCCGAGGATACCCCAAAGCCGACGCGCCGGGCCGGACGGGCTGTGCCGGCACGGCGCGGCTCGGCGCCCTCAGTGCGCGGTAAAACCGCCGTCGATGACCAGTTCCGCGCCGGTCATGTAGCGGGACTCGTCGGAAGCGAGAAACAGGATGCCGTAGGCTTGATCAATCGGCTCGGCCATGTACCCGACCACGATCTCGCGATTGATGCGCTCGGCATCCTGGGGCGAGAACAGGTCAATGGCGCCGTCCACCATGGGCGTCTTGGTAAACCCGGGATGCACCGAGTTGACCCGGATGTTGTACTTCTTTTCCGCGCAATAGAGCGCCGCCGACTTGGTGAACAGGCGCACACCGCCCTTGCTGGCGTTGTAGGCGGCGAATTTTGGATCCCCCACCAGACCCTCGATCGAGGAAATGTTGATGATGCTGCCGCCGCCGTTTTGCTTCATCTGGCGGATGGCGTGCTGGGTGCCCAGAAACACCGCTTCCATGTTGACGCCGTTGACGAGCCGCCAGTGGGCGAGATCGCTGTTCTCCAGATCGGTCTGGACGCCCACGCCGGCGTTGTTGACCAGTACGTCCAGACGGCCGTAGTGATCCACTACCTCGGCAATCACCGCCGGCCAGCGCGCCTCCGCAGTCACGTCCTGCTCGATGAAGCGGGCATCGTAGCCCTGTTCACGCAGCTTGCCCGCAGCGGCCTCGCCCTCCACCGGGCGGATGTCGGTGATCACCACCTTCCCGCCTTCCCTGCCGAACAGCTCGGCGCTGGCGAAGCCGATGCCGGCGGTACCCCCGGTGATCAGACAGACCTTGTCCTGCACTCTACCCATGACTTTCTCCTCGACGGTTGTTGGAATGCTCGCAATGCGGCTTCAGTGAATCTGCCGCTCCTGGCTACCCCAGTACTTGGCGCGCAGCGTCTTCTTGTCCGGCTTGCCATAGGCGGTGAGCGGGATATCGTCCACCACCTCGATCACCTTGGGCACCTTGTAGGCGGCCAGGCGCTGCTTGCAGAAGGCGACCAGATCCCGGGAATCGAAGACCTCTGGATCGACCGGGATCACCGCCGCGCACACCGCCTCGCCCCAGTCCTCGTGAGGGATGCCGATCACCATCACCTGGCGCACGCCGGCGTATTCCTGGATCGCATTCTCGACCTCCGAGGAGTACACGTTCATGCCCCCGGAAATGATCATGTCCTTGGATCGATCGACGATGAAGACGTGGCCGGTATCGAGCTGATAACCGACATCGCCGGTCTTGATCCACTCGCCTTCATAAACCTCGGCGGTCTTCTGGGCATCCCGGTAGTAACCTTCCAGGGTGTATGGCGAGCGCACCATGATCTCGCCGACCTCGCCGGTGGCCAGCGGTCGCCCGGCGGCATCGCCGATGCGCACGTCGGCGGTGATCACCGGCTGCCCGCAGGAGCCCAGGAAGCGCTCGTCCAGGTGATCGGCCTTGGACAGCTTGGTGGCGAAATTCGGCACCTCGGTCTGGCCGAACAGTTGCAGCAGCACCGGGCCGAACCTGTCGAGCACCTCCTGCAAGCGCACCCGGGTGATGGGCGCGGCGCCATAGACCAGGGTGCGCAGCGACTCCAGATCGTGGCGCGCCGGATCATAGGCATCCAGCACCCGGTAGATCATGGTCGGCACCATGAAGGTCCAGCTGATCCGCTCACGACCGATGAGTTCCAGCACCTGCGCCGGATCGAATTTGTCCTCCACGTACGCACAGGCCCCCTGCAGCAGACAGGCCTGGAGGAAGAAACCGGCCGAGTGCGGCAGCGGACTGGTCAGCAACAGACGCTCGGTCTCGCCGATCTCGCCGTTGATGACGTGAGCGAGGCCGTTGATCATCATGCCGCGGTGGCAGTGCAGCACGCCCTTGGAGCGGCCGGTGGTACCGCCGGTATACATGATGAAGGCCGGATCTTCCGGCAACACCTCACGCCACTCGAAGCTGCGCTCGCCGTCCGCGAACAGCGCCTGCCAGGGCTCCCGCCCGGCGCCGGCGCCGCCGCCCAGGTCCTCCACCTCGATCTGCTGACGCAGGTCGGTCTCGGCCAGCGCCTCCGCATCGAGCTTGTCGGCCAGCGAGCTGTGCATCACCAGAGCCCGGGCGCCGGAATGGGCGATCATGTAGCCGACGTCACTGCGGCTGAGCATCTCGTTGAGCGCCACCTTGACCGCGCCCAGCTTGAGTATGGCCAGGTCGACGATCGCGTACTCGGCGCAGTTGCGCAGCATGATCGCCACCCGGTCGCCGCGATCCAGGCCCCGATCGGCGAGCGCGGCCGCCAGCGTGGCGGACAGGCGGTCGAGTTCCCGGTAGCTGTAGTTCCTGCCCGCGACCACCAGCGCGCGCTTCTCGGCGTGGCGGTGCAGCGCGTTACGCATCATGAACTGGGCGGTCTGGCTGGTATGAATCATAACAACGACTCTACAGGCGCGTGATGCTGTGGCCACGCCTTTGTTATCGGTTGGTCCGCCCTATCAGGCGCCCCTGGGCGGCGTTCGCGGCGCGCCGCAATCGGTATTGCCGACATTCAAGCAGGCTGCAAGCGACCGAACAAATCGTAATCGTCGGCGCCCTCGATGGCTACAGCAACCCGGGCGCCGGGTGCCGGGGGCACCGCTCCAGACATCTCGATGTGCACCAGGCCGTCGATCTCCGGGGCATCGCCCGCGGTACGCCCCACCGCACCGTCTTCGCCGACCTCGTCGATCAAGACCTCCAGCACCTGGCCCACGCGGCGCCGCAGGCGCGCGGCACTGATCTCCTGCTGAACCGCCATCAGCCGGTGCCAGCGCTGCTCCTTGACCTCCTCGGGCACCGCGCCGGGCAAGGCGTTGGCGCGGGCCCCGGCGACCGCCTCATAGCGGAAGCAGCCCACCCGGTCCAGCTCGGCTTGCTGGAGCCAATCGAGCAATTCCTCGAAGTCAGTTTCGGTCTCACCGGGAAAACCGACGATGAAGGTGCTGCGCAACACCAGTTGCGGACATTGCGCACGCCAGGCTCGAATGCGCTCCAGCACCCGCTCCCCATGCGCGGGGCGGCGCATCGCGCGCAGGATCTCCGGGCTGGCGTGTTGAAAGGGGATATCCAGGTAGGGAAGGATCCGCCCCTCGACCATGAGCGGAATCAGGGCGTCCACATGGGGGTAGGGATAGACGTAATGGAGCCGAATCCACACCCCCAGCTCGCCCAGTGCCCGGCACAGCTCCAGCAGGTTGCTCTTGACTGGACGCCCCTGCCAGAACCCGGTGCGGTACCGGATGTCGACGCCATAGGCGCTGGTGTCCTGGGAAATCACCAGCAGCTCCCGGACGCCGGCGGCAACCAGCCGCTCCGCTTCATCCAGCACGTCCCCGACCGGCCGACTCGTCAGGCGGCCGCGCAAATCTGGAATGATGCAGAAGCTGCATTGGTGGTTGCAGCCTTCGGAAATCTTCAGATAGGCATAGTGCCGCGGCGTCAACTTGACACCCTGGGGCGGCACCAGATCGGTGAAGGGATCGTGGGCATCCGGTGACGGCGCCCATTCACGCACGGCGGCGACCACCTGCTCGTACTGATGCGGCCCGGTAACCGCCAGCACCTCCGGGTGTACGGCGCGGATCGCGGCCTCGTCACCACCCATGCAACCTGTGACGATGACCCTGCCGTTCTCGGCCAGCGCCTCGCCGATCGCCTCCAGGGATTCCTGTTTGGCGCTGTCGAGGAAACCACAGGTGTTGACCACCACCACGTCCGCGCCCTGATAGGTCGGCGATACCTGATAGCCCTCCAGCCGCAGCTGGGTGAGGATGCGCTCGGAATCCACCAGCGCCTTGGGGCAACCCAGGCTCACGAAACCGACCTTGCCACCCTGTTCTCTGGTCATCTGCACTCCAAAAAAATCAGCAGCGGGCGACGAACCACCCGCTGGCGACCATTATCGCGGCCCCGAGGGACAGGCGCCAATCCATTGGTGGACTTCCGGCAACTGTGGAACAATACCCAACGGTTCTCCCGCACGGAATGGCCGCAAATCGCCTTGGACATTATCGACGCCAGCGGTTATCGACCCAATGTCGGTATCGTGATCTGCGACCCCGCCGGCCGCGTATTCTGGGGCAAGCGGGTGGGTCACGATGCCTGGCAGTTTCCCCAGGGCGGCATCCACCGGGGCGAGTCGCCGCAGGACACCCTGTTCCGCGAACTGCACGAGGAAGTCGGTCTGGAACCCCACCATGTCGAAATTCTCGCCCAGACCCAGGGCTGGCTCAAATATCGCCTGCCGCGCCGCTATGTCCGCCGCTCCCAGGACAACCCCTGCATCGGCCAGAAACAGAAATGGTTCCTGCTGCGCCTGACCGGCGAGGAATATCACATCCGCTTCGACCGCGGCCCCAAACCCGAATTCGACGACTGGCGCTGGGTGAGCTACTGGTATCCGATCGGGCAGGTGATCGAGTTCAAGCGGGACGTCTACCGCATGGCGCTCAAGGAGCTGGTCCGGGCGCTGCCCGCCGGTGATACGGGCCGATCCGCGGGGAACCGCCGGCATGCTTGAGCCACTGCGCCGCATCGTCCAGGAGGTCAATACCGCACCCGACTTCGGCACCGTGCTGGACATCATCGTGGAGCGCGTCAAGGCGGCGATGAACACCGGCATGTGCTCGATCTACCTGCTCGACCCAATGAGCAAGTGCTATGTGCTCTCCGCCACCCGCGGCCTGCTTCCGGAATCCGTGGGCAAGGTGGTCATGACCGCCGACGAGGGCCTGGTGGGCCTGGTGGCGAGCCGCGCCGAACCGGTCAACCTGGAACACGCCGAGACCCATCCCAGGTTCGCCTACTTCCCCGAAACCGGCGAGGAAAGGTTCAGCTCCTTCCTGGGGGCGCCCATCATTCACCAGCGCGAGGTGCTGGGCGTGCTGGTCGTCCAGCAGCAGCAGCGGCGGCGCTTCGATGAAAGTGAAGAGGCCTTCCTGATCACGGTATCGGCGCAGCTGGCCGGCGTCATCGCCCATGCCGAGGCCACCGGCGAACTGGTGCGCATTACCGCGCCCGAGGCCGAGAGCGAACCCGCAGCCATCTACCCCGGCATCGCCAGCGCGCCGGGTATCGGGATCGGCCGTGCCGTGGTGGTTTCCTCCCCCGCCGACCTGTACGCGGTCCCCAAGCGGCGCACGGGCGACATTCCCGGCGAACTGGAACAATTCCGCCAGGCGCTGGAGGAAACTCAAAAGGACGTCCGGGATACCAAGAACGATCTTCGGGGCATCCTCAGCACCGAAGAACTGGAAATGTTCGACGTCTACCTGCGCATGCTGGAAGACCATTCCCTGGGCGGGGAGGTGGTGGCGCTGATCAACCAGGGCTTTACCGCGCAGAGCGCCTGGAGCCAGGTGATCATCGAGCATATCCGTACCTTCAGCCGCATGGAGAGTGAATACCTGCGCGAGCGCGCCTCCGATGTACGCGACCTCGGCCGGCGGGTGCTGGAATACCTGCAGCAGACCTCGCGGCCGGCGGAGCGCGTGTATCCCGAGGACACCATCCTGATCGGCGAGGACCTCGCCGCGCCGCACCTCGCCGAGGTGCCCTTCGAAAAGATCCGCGGCATCGTCTCGGTGCGCGGCTCCCACAACTCCCACATGGCGATCATCGGTCGCGCCATGGGCATCCCCACAGTGATGGGCGCGATCGACCTGCCCTGGAGTGAGCTCGAAGGACAGCAGGTCATCGTCGACGGCCACATCGGGCAGATCCTGGTGGACCCCTCCTGGGAGGTGGAGCACGCCTTTCAGGAGGTATTCCGCAAGGAACAGATGCTCGCCGCCGACCTGCTCGACACCCGTGACGAGCCCAGCGTCACCAGCTGCGGCGAGAAGGTGTCCCTGTGGGTCAACACCGGGCTACGGGTCGACGCCAAGCTGTCCCTGGAGATGGGTGCCGCCGGCGTCGGCCTGTACCGGACCGAGATTCCCTTCTTCCTGCAGGAGCGCTTTCCATCGGAGGAAGAACAGCGGCAGATCTACCGCGATCAGCTGCTGATCTACGCCCCGCGCCCAGTCACCATGCGCACCCTGGACATCGGCGGCGACAAGGCCCTGCCCTACTTTCCCATCAGTGAGGAAAATCCCTTCCTCGGCTGGCGGGGGATCCGCATCACCCTGGACCACCCGGAGATCTTTCTCGCCCAGATCCGCGCCATGATGCGCGCCAGCGAGGGCATCGACAATCTGCGCATCCTGTTGCCGATGATCTCCAGCACCCTGGAGGTCGACAGCGCCCTGGCGTTGATCGCCCGGGTATACACCGAGCTGACTGTCGAGGAAGGTTACCGCATCGAGATGCCCAGGGTCGGGGTCATGATCGAGGTGCCCGCCGCCGTCTACCAGACCCGCGAACTCGCCCAGCGGGTGGATTTTCTCTCCGTAGGCACCAATGACCTGACCCAGTACCTGCTCGCGGTGGACCGCAACAATCCCCGGGTGGCTGCGCTTTACCACGCTTACCACCCCGCACTACTCAAGGCCCTGCGCCATATCGCAGCGGAAGCCCGCGCCATGCAGCGCGAGGTCAGCGTATGCGGCGAACTGGCCGGAGACCCCCTGGGCGCAGTGCTGCTGGTCGGCCTGGGTTACCGCACCTTGTCGATGAGTGCCTCCAATCTGCTGCGGGTGAAAGCCGTACTCCGCCAGCTCAGCATCGCGGAAATGGTCGAGATCGCCGACCGCGTCAGCGAGTTCGCCGACCCCACCAGCGTGAAACTCGAACTCCAGCGCGCCCTGCAGCGCCCGGAACTGGAGCGCCTGCTGCACGTCCACGAGCGCCCGCGGTCCACCGCCTGAGCGCCCCGGAGCCAGGTCAGATCATCAGCCCCATGCGCATCGCGGCGTCGAGGCGGATGACCTCGCCATTGAGCATACTGTTCTCCACGATATGGCAAGCCAGCTGGGCGAACTCGGCAGGCTTGCCGGCGCGGCGCGGAAAGGGCACCAGATCGAGGATGCGCTGAAAACCCGCATCCCCCGTCTCGGCACGGGCCAGCGGGGTATCGAACACGCCCGGACAGATGGTCACCACACGGATACCATAGGGCGCCAGGTCCCGAGCCATGGGCAGGGTCATGCCGATCACCCCGGCCTTGGATGCCGCGTAGGCGGTGTTGCCCACCGGGCCGTCGAAGCCGAAGATGGAGGCGACATTGACGAACACGCCGCGCTCGCCATCTGCGGTCACCGGCTCCAGGGCAAGCATCTCGTTGGCGGCCAGCCGGCAGACGTCGAAGGTGCCGGTGAGGTTGATATCGACCACCCGCCGAAAGCTCTCCAGCGGATGCGGCCCCTTGCTGCTGGCGATCTTGCGGCCGATCCCGGTCCCCGCGGCATTGACCACGATGCGGGCGACGCCGAGCCGGGAGCGCACCGTCGCCAGCGCCGCCGCCACGCTGGTATCGTTGGCCACATCCACCGGGATCGCGATCCCATCCACTTCGTCGGCAATCTGACGTGCCAGGTTTTCATTGATATCCAACACGGCGATCCGGGCGCCCTGCGCCGCCAGGTGGCGCGCGGTGGCGGCACCCAGACCGGAGGCGCCACCGGTGACGATCGCGATCTGATCACGAATTTCCATGCTCTCTCCTCGACAATTCAGCTGTGCTCGATGCCCATGCGGATGGCGCCATCGATGCGGATCATCTCCCCATTCAACATGGGGTTTTCACAGATCTGTCGCACCAGCGCCCCGAACTCGAGCGGATTCCCCCAACGCCTGGGAAAGGGCACCGTAGGGATGATGGCATCGATCCAGCTCTGCGGGATACCACTGGCCAGCGGCGTCTCGAACATCCCCGGCGCAACGGTCACCACCCGGATCCCGAAGGGCGCCAGATCACGCGCCATGGGCAGCGTCATGCCCTGCACCCCCGCCTTGGACGCGGCATAGGCGACCTGGCCGATGGGGCCGTCCTCGGCCACCACGGAGGCGATATTGACGATCACCCCGCGCTCGCCATCCTCATTCAGGGGCGGTTCTGCGGTCATTGCCTGGGCCGCCAGTCGGGCGACATTGAAGGTACCCGTGAGATTGACCCTCAGCACCCGCTCGAATTCGGCCAGCGAGTGCGGGCCCTTGGGCCCTGCGGTGCGGATGGCGACGTCGATACCCGCCGCGTTGAGGACGATTCTGGGCACGCCCAGTTCGGCACTCGCCGCCGCCAGCGCGGTTTCGATCGAGGCCGTATCCACCACGTCGCAGGCCAGCGCCAAGCCGTCGATTTCCGCCGCCACCTCGCGCGCCAGATCGACATTGCGATCCAGCAGTGCACAACGCGCGCCGGCCTCGCTCAACACCCGCGCGGCACCGGCGCCCAGGCCAGAGGCCCCGCCGGTGATCAACGCCGTCAATCCTCTGATATCCACTGATTCCGCTCTCCCAAAGTGATGGTCCCCCTGGCCGATCCGGGCGCAACCCGGAACCCCGGCCAATTCATTTCCTGGGTTCCGGGAACAGCATCGCGAAGATGCTCTGATAGGCCTCGTCGTTGGCGAGGCCCATGATCATGCCGGCGCGGGCGTCACGGAAATAGCGCTCGAAGGGCAGCCGTGCCGCAAATGCGGTGCCGCCGAACATGGTCATCAATTCCTGGGTCACCCAGACCGCAGCCTCCGAACATACCACCTTGGCCTGCAGATAGGGCAGCGGCGCCTGTACCTGGCCGGCATCGCCGGCACTGGCCGCCGCGTGCAGCAGGGCGCGCGCAGCCTCGATGCGAGCGCTCATCTCGGCCATGCGGCGCTGGTTGATAGGGCTGTCGATGCGCCGCGCGCCGCTCGGATAGCGCTTCGCGCCTTCCACACAGGCCAGCTCGTAGGCGCCGGCGGCGACGCCCAGATAGGCGGCACCATAGGTCAGCGCCACCACCGGCATCATCACCGCGCCCAGATACTTGGCGGCAGCGTGCTCATCGCCGATCCGATTGGCCTCCGGCACGGCGCCAGCGAAGCGCATCGGCATGCTGTTGTTGCCGCGCATGCCGAGTCCGTTCCAGGACTCCAGGGTCTCCCACTGCACCTGGTCCGCGGGCACCAGCAACGCCGTGAGTTGGTTGGGCTTGGCGTCTTCGCCGACCCGGCAGAGCATGAAGTAGTGCGTGGCCTCACCGGCAGAGGTGACATAGGATTTGCGGATACCGTCGAGCCGGTAACCCTCTGCGGTCCTGGTCACCGCCGACAGCTGCATGCCCGGCACCCAGTCGTCGCCGCTACCAGCGGTCTCACCGCCGGCGACCGTGAGAAAGGCTTGGCCAGCCGCGATCTCGCGGACGATCCCCTGACGCTGTGCGGCACTGGGCATCCGGCTGACGAGTTCGGATGCCTCGATGTGCATCTTGTAGCACATGCCGGTCGAGGGGCACTTCCGGGCCACCTCCTCGACCACCAGGCAGGTGCTCAGCAGATCCGCACCCAGGCCGCCGTCGGCGGTATCCACACGCAGACCCCAGAGCCCGGCTTCGCGCAGGGCGGCCAGGGATTCGCGGGGGAAGGCGCGGTCGCGGTCGGTAGCGGCGGCGCGCGGGCCGACCTCCCGGGTGGCCACCTCGCGGGCCAAATCGCGCAGGGACTGTTGTCGATCACTGAGAGGCAGATAACTCATGGCACGGCTCCATCTTCACTGCACAGATTTGGCGACCGGACTGCAACCGCGGCCGGATTGGGCTTGCGTGGCGCCGCCCACCACAGGGCCAGTGGCGAGATCAGCGCGAGCACCAGGCTGGCGATCAACATGGCGTTATAGGTGCCGGTGACGTCGTATAGCCAGCCCCCGAGCCAGGCGCCAAGCGCGGCGCCCAGCGAACCGGACACCGACAGGGTACCGAAAATCGAGGGAAATGCCGGGCCCGCGAACAGGTCGCGGGCGGTCGCCGGATACAGGGGCGCGTTGGCGCCATAGCCAAAACCGACGCAGACGGCGAAGCCGACCGCCAGCCAAAGTGCGGCGTGCCACCAGCCCAGCGCGGCCAGCGCCGCGACAGCAAGCACGTTGGCCACCGCTGCCAGACTGTACGCGAGTTCTCGGCCAATGCGGTCGGACAGCCGGCCCCAGAACAACTGACCGGCGATGGAAGCGAGACCGATGGTTCCGGAAATCAGTGAACTCCCGGTCTTGGGGATGCCGTGATCGACCAGAAACGCGAACTGGTGAATGAGCAGGATCTGCCCCAGGCCGGCTCCGGTAAAGAACGCGAAGCCGGCCAGCCAGAAGCGCGGCGAGCGCAAGGCGCTGGCCAGCACCCAGTGATGGGGCGCCGAAATGCCGTCCGCGGACTTCGCCCCGGTCGCTGCGGCTTGGGCGCCGGCATCGGCGCCGCGCAACAGCCACCAAGCCGAGGGGCAGACCCAGAGCGGGCCGAGCAGCGCCAGCGCCAGGAAAGCGCCGCGCCAGCCGAAATGTTCCACCAGCAGATTGATGGCCGGCACCGCGACCAGGATGCCGAAACCGACACCGGCGAGCGCAAAACCCAGTGCCGTACCCAGACGCTCGGGGTAACAGCGTTCCACGGTGACGATAAAGGGCACCCAGCCCGACATCGCGATGCCAAAGCCGGAAACCAGACCAAAGGTCAGGTAGAGCTGCCACCAGGTCTGAATCTGGGAAGTGAGCAGCATCCCCACCGTGAAGATCGCGCCACCCAGGAAGATCACCCATCGCGCGCCGATGCGCTCGATAAGACTGCCGATGATGGGCCCGGAGAGTCCGTGCACCAGACTCAGCACCGAGATGGCACCGGCAGTGAGCGAGCGCGACCACTCCATGTCCTCGACCAGGGCGACCAGAAACACCGCGTAGGCGAACCAGACGCCATAGACCACCCCGAGGGTGGCGAAGGCGACCGCCACCACGGTGGGGCCATGGGGATTGCGATGGGGCATGATTTTCCTTGGCGCAGAGTTCCGGATGGCGGCCGTCCCGCACGGGAGCGGGGACGCCTCCCGTCAATCGATTAGGGCCGGATCTCGTACAGTGCGTTGAGCGGATGCTCGATCGCCAACCGACGCACCGAGGCGAAGCCCGCGGCGGCGCAGAATTCCCGCACTCGGGATTCCGGCAGCCCCACCGTACCCAGGCCGTCCCCGCCCTGGGCAAGCGAGGTGGTCATGCAGAAATGCAGGCTCGCGCCCAGTTTGAATACCGCCAGCGGCCCGCTGTTGTCGGCGGGATCGTCGGTGCAGTCGATATCCATCAGTACATAGATGCCGTCGTCCTTCACCGCCCGGCGCAGGGCGCGAATGCCGCCACGGGGATCGGCCATGTCGTGAATCACATCGAAGGTCGCCACCACATCGAACTGGCCGTCGACGCCTTTGGCGAAATCCGCAATCTCGAAGCGGGTGCGATCCGCGACGCCGGCTTCCCGGGCGTTGGCGCGCGCCTTGTCGATATTGTCGGGGAAGATATCGAAACCATGGAAGCTCGCACCGGGGAAACGCTGCGCCAGCTCTATGGTCGAGCGCCCGGCGCCGCAACCGAAGTCGGCGAAACTGCCGCCGGCGTCCAGCTTGGCGACCACCTCGGGCATCTCCGGCAGCCACTGACTCACCAGATTGTTCTTGTAGCGCACGCAGGTGTTGTGTTCGAGCCCCTCCCAGAAGTCCGCGTTGTAGCGCGAATAGTCGATGCCGCCGCCCTCGCGGAACGCGCGCAGCAGATCCTGATAGGGATCGAGAATGGCGTTGAACATGCGAAACAGCCCGCCCTGATAGAGTGGTCCGCCCACATCGACCAGTGCCGGCTGGTGCGCTTCCGGCACCGATACCTTGCGGGTCGCCTTGTCGAAATCCAGATAGCCGGCGAGCGAGATGCCGTAGATCCACTCGCGCAGATAGCGCTCGTTGAGCCCGGTGTGCGCCGCCAGTTCCGCGCTGGTGAGCGGGCCTTTTTCAGCGATGGTCTTGAACAGATCGAGGTGATCGCCAATGGCGCACAGGCGGATCGCCATCATACCGGTGGCGTGGCCGATGATCTGGCCGACAAAGGCCATGGGGTCCTGATTTGGTGCGGTCATGAATACTCCCCCGTAACTTTTAGTAGGTGTTGGCCGGTTAGGTGTTGGTCGGCACTATAGCAACGACCGCGCGATTACCGGATCAATAGCGCAACGCCGGCGCCGGGGCCTTGTCCTGCAACAAGTACTCGCCGACGCTGCGGATGCGAAAGCTGATCGGATCGTGCAGCGTCAGCGTGCGCACGTCGCGCCAGAAGCGATCCAGGTTCTGTTCGCGCAGCGCAGCGCGGGCGCCGCAGGCCGTAAACACCTCCTGACAGACCCGCAAGCCGGTTTCGGTGGCGACGATCTTGGCCTGGGACACCACCACCGAAGCCTCGGCGCGCAACCGGCTCATCGCCTCGGGCGCCGCGGTGGCACGCGCCGCCAGCGCGACGTCCACCTTGTGCGCCGCTTCCCGGGTCAGCGCCTCGGCTGCCGCGAGCTCGGCGGCCAACTTGCCGATGTTCTCCAGGATGTAGGGGTCGTCCACGGCGCGCTCGAAGGTCAACCCGGGCCAGGGATAGGCGCGCGTGGTGGTGCGCACATAGCCGACCGCTTCGCGCAGCGCGCCGCGCGCCGCGCCGACGAAGATCGCGGTGAAGCCAATCTGGGTGATGGGCCCCAGCAGGTTGGTCTGCGCCATCTGCCGATCCGGCCCCAGCAGGTTCGGGATCACCATGGCCTCCGGCGCGAACACCTTGTCGAACAGCGTGGTGCCGCTGCCGGTGCCGCGCTGTCCCATGGCGTCCCAGTCGTCGACGATGCGCAGCCCGGGCGCGTCCACCGGCAGGATGGCGAGCGCCAGGTTGCCGTCCATGGTGCCGATCACCGCGATCAGATCGGCCGCCAGCGAACCCGTGGAAAAGAACTTGCGGCCGCTGATTTCCACCCCGCCCGCCACGGCAACGAATTGCAGGTCATAGCCCTTGCGCGGATCGTTGGTCTTCTCCGAGGCGGCGTTGCCGAGAAAGCGCTGCTTGGCGAGGATATCGCCATAGACCTTCCGCTTGAGCGCCTCCGGCGCCAGTTCATCCAGAAAGGCCGCCCCGAGCAGACAGTGCACCAGAAACATCTGCGCGATCGCCGGGTTACCTTCGGCGAACAGGGTAATGGCCTCGGTGATCTCTGCGCAGGACGCGCCCAGCCCACCATGGGCGGCGGGAATGGAGAACCGCAGCAGGCCGCTGGATTTCAGCCGCTCCATCTCCTCGCGGGGGTATTGGTTGTCGCGGTCGCGCTGGGGATAGGTGGTCGCGAATTCCTGAGCCAGCTGCGCGATCCGATCGAGCGCCTGGCGAGAGTCACTGATGCTCATTTACTGCTCCGATTTACTGCTCTGAAGGTGACCGGTCCGAACCGGGAGTGACTCAGAACCCGGGCTCTACCGGCTCGGCGCCGAGCAACACCGCACCGGCGGATTGCTGAAAACCGCGCCGCGCCTCGATCGCCGCAATGATGGCGTGCACGTTCGAGAGGCACCTTTCCAGGGGGTGGCCCTGCATGAAGGCGGCCCGCGAACCCTTGACGTACAGTCGGCCGACCATGTCGCGGGCGACGTCGCCGGCGTAAAAACTGGAGGCATACAACTCGGCCTTTGCCACGCCGCTCAGGGGTTCGCCCCGGTTAACCAGTTCCCACACCGCCTCATAGGTCTCCGTGCAACCGGCGCGGATCGCGCGCAGCGCCGCGGTGGCGTCGGCGATGATGATCTGGATCTCAGCCTGGTCCTTGAGCGCGCGGCCGGTAATCGAGGAGATCTTGGTGGTGATTTCCTGGCTGGCAGCGGCAATGGCGCCCTGCAGTACGCCCACCGCCACGGCGGCAAAGATCGGCAGCGTGAGCACCGTCGCCGGATTGCGAAACAGCGGCCGGTCGATCCGCGGCGGACTGCCGGGGATAGTGGCCAACGCCTCGGCCACGAACAGATCCGTCACATCCACCTGGTTGCTGCCGGTGCCGCGCATGGCCGCGGCGTGCTGCCAGGTCTGGGCGATCTCGACCCGCTCCGTGGGCACCAGGAACAGCCGCACCTCGGGCCGGCCGTTGACCAGCCGGGGGCCGTCCTCATCCACCACGCGCGCCATCAGCGCGCACCAGCGGGAGTCCTCGCAGCCGGTGACCACCGGCCAGGAGCCGCTCAGGCGATAGCCGCCAGGCGCTGCCTTGGCGGTAGCCAGTGCCACCGCCGAAAAGCCGAAGTTGCGATCGGGCTCGGCGAACAACGCGCCGCGCTCGGCGTCCGGCACCACCGCTGCAGCCATACAGGCGGGGATCGAGTTGACCATGTACCAGCTCACCGCTGGATCCGCGGCGGCGATCTCGGCGGTGGCGAGAAAAGCCTGCCTGGGCGTCACCTCCAGACCACCGACCTCGCGAGGTGCAAACAGGCGGAACATGCCCGCACTGCCCGCAGCTTCCACGACCTCGGGAACCAGCCGCGCGCGCAGCTCGCCTTCGCGCCGTTTTTCGCTGATCAGTGGGTACAGGGATTTGGCCACCTCGACCGGACATGCTGTGTTCATCTCTTCTCACTCCTGAAACATCGAATGACTGTCACGCAGCCAGCGCCGCGGGCCGGCGCAGGGAGACCCCATGGGCGCTAAGCCCCCCCCCCCAGGCCGTGCGCGGAACCACTCGAATCAAAGGGCAAACAGCCGGCGTGCGCTCTCCCCCAGCACTGCGCGCTGGTCCGCGTCGGAAAGCCGGGCCACACTGGCACGAATCAATTCCGGCGCGTCCAGGTTGGCGTCGATGTGCGGAAAATCCGAACCCCAGAGAATTCGGTCGCGGCCGACCAGTTCCAGGCAGCTGCCGATGGTGCGCTCCTCGGGTTCGGCGACGAACCAGAGGTTGCGGCGAAAGTACTCGCTGGGCCGGCCCAGCGCCAGCTCGGCGTCGAAACCGCGGAAGTGGCGGTACTTCTCGTCGAGTCGGTCCATGGCGTAGGGGGCCCAGCCGCAGCCCGCCTCGATCGCCACCACCTTCAGCCGCGGAAACTTGTCGAACAGACCATCCATCACCATCGCCATGCAGGCCGGCATCACCTGGGATGCCGCGCCCAGCGCGAAGGTGAAAGTGCGATTGGCCGGGGTGTCGTACCAATCGCCCACGAAACCCGTGACCAGACGCCGGGTGCGCACTATGACGTGGACCAGCAGCGGCACTCCCGCCTCTTCAATGCGCGCCCAGAGCGGGTCGAAATGGGGATCGGCAAAGCCCTTGCCGCCCACTCGTTCGGGAGCGAGAAACACGCCTTTGAAACCCTGTTCGAGGCGCAATTCCAGTTCCTTCACCGCACCGGGAATATCCCGTAAATTGAGATGCGCGGCGATCACCAGCCGGTCGCGATCGGCGGCCTGAAAGTCATGCACCCAGTCGTTGTAGGCGCGGCAATAGGCATTCGCGAGCGTATTGTCCGGCGTGTCCCAGAAGATGCCGATGGTGGGCAGCACCAGGCCGGCGTTCAGCCCCCAGCGGTCGAACAGCGCGATCCGCTCCGGCCCGAACATGCTCGATGGCGGCGCGCCATCCAGATAACCGAGGCCGGAATCGGGATTCATGGCGAGATTGCGATCGAGTTCCGCGCCGCCCAGCGCAGCAGCACAATTGGGCAGGATCAGTTGGTTGTCGACGAACAGCTGATCTACCCCATCAGGGGTGCGGCGAAAGCAAATGCTGCGGTTGCGAAACCGCGGCTCCAGGTAGGTGTCCCACAGGTCCGACGGCTCCAGGACATGGGCGTCGGCATCGAACAGAAAAGGCTGCACGGCGGTTTCCATGGCGCCTCGTGGCTTCCGGAGTGCAGACAGCGAAACGATCGACGCCGCGACAGATCGCGCAGCGGTCACGAATAGTCAGAGCCCCACCCTGTGGGAGCGCTGGTTATGGTTGTCTTCGCTCTGCCCAGCTCCCCGGGCCAAAAGCAAACCGGGGGCCTGAGCCCCCGGATGCCTTCGATGGTTATGCCGGGATCTTGTCGACCGGCAGGTTGTAACACTCGATGATGTTGTCGCGCATGATCCAGCGCAACTGTTCGTTGGTCAGACCGCCCGTGTGCTTTTCCAGCATCTCCTGGGACCAGGGCCAGGTGGCGTCGCTGTGCGGGAAGTCGTTGGCCCAGACCAGCCGCTTCGGGTTCATCAGGTTGGCGACCTTGAATGCGACCCAGTCGTCCTGGAAAGTCAGCCAGATGTTGCTGTCGATGTATTCACTGGGCATCTTGGCCAGGTTCTTGCCACCGCCCAGCCAGACGCCATGACGCTCGTAGGCGTGGTCCATGCGATAGGAGTAGTGCGGCAGCCAGCCGGCATCGGCCTCGGCGGCAATGAATTTGAGCTTGGGATGACGCTCGAACACACCGCTCAGCACGAATACGCCCATCACGTCCTGTACCGAACGGATGATGCTCATGAAACCGTTGACCTTGTTGCCGCGCACCCGGTTGATGTCGCCGACACCGCCGCCGCGAGAAGTGAGGATATGGAACGACAACGGCATGCCGAGATCCACCGCGCACTCCCAGAGCGCGTCGTACATCGGGTGGTCATAGTCCTCCTGGGCCGGGTCGCCGGGCATCATCATGCCCACGAAGCCCTTCTTCTTGCAGTCCTGGAAATCCTTGATCATCTGATCCACGGATTCGCCGGAGGTCTGCCCCAGACCGAACAGCCGGCCTTCCGGTGCGTCGGTCATGTAGTTCGCCAGCCATTCGTTGTAGGCGTGCATGCAGGCGGTCTTGTAGGCGAAATCGGGGTGGTTGCACAGCGCCATGCCCACCGAAGGATAGAGAATTTCGGCGACCACGCCGTCCCGGTCCTGATCGGCGGCCCGATATTTTGCCTGGTGACCACTGAGGTGCAGTTGGTCGAAGGTGCAGCCCTTGGTGCGCTCGCCCAGCTCCTCGGCGCTGAGCCCGGCAGCCGCGACCAGCCCCAGGGGAATGGCGGTGTCCATGCCAGGAATGACATAGGTGTCGTTACCCGCCTTATCACGCTCGATGCTGGGCGCGCGATCGCGGAATTTGGGATCGATGTAATCGATGTAACAGTTGCCCGGCTCGACAATGTGCGAGTCGGCGGAAATCAGACCAAAACCCAGGCTGCTCATGATGATGCGCTCCGTATTGCAAGGTGACTGGTGGGGGCCGCTCGGTCGCGCCTGCGACCCCGGATGGAACTTCTGTTTCTACCGAGCGGCAACCCTGGTTACCGCGCATTCACAGACTGGTGAATCTAAGCAATTGGTTGACACAAATCAAGCCCCTCCAGCCACAACCCGCGACCGTAGAACCCGCGCCTGCGGCGAGTCTGGCAATGTTGGCGCGCGCCACCGTAGCTGGGCATCAGCCCCGGACCTTGTCGGTGAAGTGCGGCCACACCTGCTTCGTCATCAGCTCCATGTGACGCATCATCGCCTTTTGCGGCAATAACTCGTTGTAATTCATCATCCAGAAGTAATCGACGGGCAGCGCCTTGAGCAGGGCTTCCAGCTTGCGCTTGACGGTGTCCGGGCTGCCGTAGATGACCAGACCGCGCTCGACGAGGGAATCGAAATCGTTCTTCACCGTCATCGGATCTTCGCCGGGCAGGGTGATCGCCGCGTTGAAGCCGAAGGGCTGGAAGAACTTGCACCACAGGAAGGTGCCCGCATCCAGTGCCAGCGCCTTGGCTTCCGCGTCGGTGTCGGCGCAGACGATTTCCCGCGTGATGCCCATTCTGGCACCGAACTTCTGGGCTTTGCCGGTGGTTTTCTCCAGCTCCTCCTGGGCAGCACGGAACTGGCTCTTGGCGGCTTCCAGGTCGCCTGCGATGATGGAGATCGGCGACACATTGTGGCGCATCGCCCAGCGGATGGTTTTCTCCGAGAAGCTGAAGGGCTGGAACAGATCGGGAATGCGCTTGTTGTAGGTCTTGGGCACGATGCCGATTTCGCGCACTATGCCATTGGCGTCGACACCCTGGCCGAACTCGGCGCTCACTTCATGGGCCGGCCAGTAGATATCCGCCGGCGGAATCTGCCAGTGCTTGCCCTGGTGCGAGAAAGTGTCGTTGCTCCACGCCTTCATGAGGATGTCGAAGTGCTCCTCGTACAGTTCGCGCTTGGTGTCCTCGTAGAGTTGGGCGTGATCGCCATCATTGCGGCGCAGCGCCTCGAACCTCTGCCCAAGCACATTCACCCAGCGCGACTGATAACCGCGGGCAAAACCCGCAAAGGCGCGCCCCTGGGTCATCTGATCGAGCATCGCAATGTCTTCCGCCACCCGGATCGGGTGCTGGGCGGGCAGCACATTGCCCAACTGCCCGACCCGGAGCCGCTTGGTATGCAGGCCCAGATAGAGGTCGAGCATGATCGGATTGGTGGAAACTTCCTCGCCCTCGATGTGAAAGTGATGCTCGGTGAAACCGAAGCCGTAATAGCCGGTCTCATCCAGATAGCGCGCCTGCTCCACCAGATTCTTGAGCATGGTCTGGTACAGCTCGGTACGCACTCCGGCCATGCCCTTCTCGATCTCGGCCCGCGGGCCGATGGTCGGCATCGAAAATATGCCTACTTCCATGGTTTCTCTCCCCTGTCGCCGCACATCCAGATGGTGTGCGTTTCTGTTACTGAAGGTTGAACATCGTTATCGGAAAACTTTCACCCGGAAGCCCGCTGGGTCCGCGCCCGGCGTGGCGCGTGCGCGTGCCGCAGCACTCAGCAGGCTGTGGCGCCGCCATCCACCACCATCGCGTGCCCGGTGACGAACGAGGCCTGGTCCGAGCACAGCCACACCGCGGCCTCGCCGATTTCAGATGGCGCACCGAAGCGGCCAATCGGTTCGAAGCCGACCATGGCCTGCTCCATCTTGGGATTGGTCGCAAAGATTCGCTCCAGCATGGGCGTGCGGATGACTCCGGGGCAAACCGTGTTGACGCGAATGCCCTTGGCAGCGTATTCCAGTGCCGCAGTCTTGGTCAGCCCGACCACGCCGTGCTTGGCGGCTACATAGGCGCCAGCATTCTTGGAGCCCACCAGGCCCGCGATGGAGGCGGTGCTGACGATGGCTCCGGGACTGCCCTGCTCCAGAAACTGTTTGACCTGGTACTTGATGCAGAGAAACACGCCCTTGAGATTGACGTTGTAGTTGAAGTCGAAGTTTTCCTCGGTGCAGTCGTGGATGCGAGTCCAGGTCCCCTCCACACCAGCGTTGTTGTAGGCGCAATCGAGCCGCCCATAATGACTTACCGCCGCTTTCACCAGGTTTTCAACATCGGCGCCTTTCGACACATCACAACGCACGAAGACGGCCTCGCCACCGGCTTCCTCAATGAGCCTCACCGTCTCGGCACCGGCCGCCTCCTGAAGGTCCGCAACCACCACCTTGGCCCCTTCGCGCGCGAAGATCTGCGCCGCGGCGCGGCCGATGCCGCCGGCGGCGCCGGTCACCAGCGCCACCTTGCCTTGTACTGTGCCTGCCATGATTTAGCTCCGTGGTTGATCAAGAAAGAATCCTGTTGCCAATGCGGGGCTAAGCGCGCGCCGCCGCCTGCGCCGGAATCGGCTCATTGTGCAGCACACCCCGTTTGACCAGGTCAGCGATGTGCGCACCGCTGTAACCCAGACAATCGCCGAGCACTTCGGCATTGTGTTCGCCCAGATAGGGCGCCTCCAGATCCAGGTGCGCCGGAAATTCGGAAAAGCGCAGCGGGTTGCCCGGCGCCTGAAAACTGCCCAGTGAACGATCGTAGATGGTGCGCACGGTTTCCCGCTCGATCAGGTGCGGGTGCCGGCAGGCCTGCTCGACCGTAAGGATGGGCGCCACCGGAACATGTCCTTCTTCCAGAATCCGGATCGCCGCCTCGTCGCTGTCCTGGGCCTGCAACCACTCCTCGATGATGGCGATCAATTCCTTCTGGTTCCGGGTACGCGAAGCGTTGTCGACATAGCGCGGATCCTCGGCCAGCTCCGGGCGGCCCAGGATCTCGCACAACTTTGGCCACAGGTGCAGGATCGGCAGCAAGAACAGATAGGAATCCTTGCTTTTGAAAATACCGCCGGGCGCCACGGCATAGTGGTGCGAACCGGACCTGGTGGGCTGGATTTCGCCCTTGCTGCACGACCAGGCCTGCACATTCACTTCGTGGTAGTGGAAGTAGCTGTCGAGCAGCGAGATATCGAGATACTGGCCCTTGCCGGTCCTCTCTCGGTAAAGCAGCGCGAAACCGATGGCGCAGGCGGCGTGGACGCCGGTACTGACATCGCCGATCGCGGCCATCGGAAACGCCGGTGGTTTGCCGGGATCGCCGATCATGCTGGTAATGCCGGAATAGGCCTGGCCGATGTTGTCGAAGCCGGGCAGGTGCGCGAGTGGTCCGCTCTGGCCGAATGCGGAAATCGAGCACATGACGATCTCGGGATTGATCGTCTTGATGGCATCGTAGCCCAGACCGAGCCGCGCCATGACGCCCGGGGCGAAGTTCTCGATCAGCACGTCGCAACCGCGCGCCAGCTCCTTGACGAGGGCAACGCCCTCGGGGCTCCTGAGGTCCACCCCGATGCTGCGCTTGCCGCGATTCTGCTGTACGTAATACGCGCTGCGGCCATCCTCGCCGAGAAAGGGGAACTTGCGGCTGGGATCACCACCAGGCCACTCGACCTTGATCACTTCCGCGCCCGCCTCGACCAGAATCCGGGTCGCCGCGGGTCCGGCCAGAAACTGGGTCAGGTCGAGAACCCGATAGCCATCGAGTACGTGTTTCATGCAACTTGCCTCCTGTTGTTATCCTGATTGGGCAAAGTCGGCGCAGCCGGCGCTACTGAGCGTAGGATCCTCCATCCACGGACATGGCCAGCCCGGTGACAAAGGAAGCCCGGTCCGAACACAGCCAGACCACCGCTTCACCAATCTCCGAAGGCTTGCCCAGCCGACCGACTGGCTCCATCTTGCGCATCATTTCGTAACCTTTCTCCGAACCGCCGACGATGCGGTTCAGCATCGGCGTCTCGATCGCTCCCGGGCATACCGCGTTGACCCGGATGTCCTGCTTGGCGAATTCCAGGGCTGCCGTCTTGGTCAGCCCGATCACCCCGTGCTTGGCGGCCACATAGGCGTTGCCCCGGGGCACGCCCACCAGACCCGCCAGCGAAGAAGTATTGACGATGGCCCCCGGGGAGCCCTGGCGCAGGAACTGTTCGATCTCGTATTTCATGCAGCGCCACACGCCCTTGAGGTTGACCTCGATATTGAGATCGAAATTCTCCTCGGTGCAGGTAATCGTGGTGGCGCGGGTATCGCCCTCGATCCCGGCATTGTTGAAGGCGCAATCGAGACGGCCGTAGGCTTCGACCGTCGCGGCCACCAGCGCTTCCACCTCGCTCCCCTTGGCGACATCACAGCGGATGAACACCGCCTCGCCGCCGGCGCGCTGCACCAGTTCGACCGTTTCCCCACCGGATTCCGGGTTCACATCGGACACCACCAGGCGCGCACCCTCGCGGGCGAACAACAGCGCCGTCTCGCGGCCAATGCCGGATCCGCCGCCCGTGATCAGCCCCACCTTGCCTTCCAGGTCTCCCGCCATACCCCCTCCGAATCGCCCCACGCGCCGGCCGGCGCGCCCTGCAAGTTGACTTTCCCGAGCTTAGCGCCTGCCCCCCGGCTGTCAACCGAATCGCTCGACCCAGGCAATCATTGTCGTATCATGGCAACTTCTTGACGCAGATATCCCGGCGTCGCCACCCGATCCCTGCAGGAGGAATCCGTGAAGACCCTCGCCATCACCGACGACCTGATCTATGAGAAAAAGGGCCAACTCGCCTACCTGACCTTCAACCGCCCCAGCGAAATGAACTCCATTACCCCGGAGATGCTGGATGATCTAGAGGTCGTCACCGAGGACTTCAAGAACGACAACGACCTGCTGGTACTGATCGTCACCGGCGCGGGCGACAAATCCTTCTGTGCCGGCGCGGACCTCAAGAAGACCATCACCAGGCTGACCGCCGAAGCGGCCTCCGGCGGCCGTTTCATGGCGAAACCGGAGCAGCGCTTCTTCAGCACCTGCTTCAAGCCCATCATCGCCGCCATCAACGGCTTCTGCCTGGCCGGCGGCACCGAGATCATCCAGGGCATGGATATCCGCATCGCCGCCGAGCACGCCCGCTTCGGTCTGCCCGAGGTACACTGGGGCATCATCCCCGGCGGCGGCTCCCATGTGCGTCTGCCGCGCCAGATCCCCTACTGCCACGCCATGGACATCATTCTCACCGGGCGTCAGCTGACCGCGCAGGAAGCCCTGGCCTTCGGCCTGATCAACAAGGTAGTACCCGCCGCAGAGGTCATGACCGAAGCCGAGCGCTACGCCAAACTCATCTGCAGCAACGGCCCTCTCGCCGTCCAGGCTGCCAAGGAGGCAGCCATCAGCGCCTACAATCAATCCTGGGAGGAAGGCTTCCGCACCGAGGCGCTGATCGCCGAGCGCATCTTCAAGACCGAGGATGCCAAGGAAGGGCCCAAGGCCTTTGCCGAAAAGCGCGAACCCGTCTACCAGGGCCGCTGAGATGGCAGGCGCCAACTACGGGCTCCGCCGGCGCGCCAGGCTACTGTGCGGTCTGGCCGCACTGGCCGCGGCGGCACCAGCCGCGGCGCAGACCTTCCCGGTGCACATCAACCAGGACCTGGGCGGCCTCAAGATCATCGCCCAGGCGCGGGCCACGGATGCCGCCGGCGATATCATGGTGCTCTCACTCACCAACCTCGATCAGCGCAGCGCCCATTGCGAGGCGACCTTCGACATCCGGGTGCTGCCCCCGAAGACTTACCAGCGCGACGTCGCCGCCGGCGAGCGAGTGCAGATCCATCACCGGGTCAAACGCTCCGTAAACCGTATGACCATCGACCTCGACTGCGCGGCGACGGACTGATCCACGGGATCCGACCATGGGAGAGATGACCGCTACGGTGCGGGGCAATGTCAAGGCCTGGGAGTGTGACGTCATGGAGCACATGAACGTCCAGCACTACCTGGCCCGCTCCGCCGAAACCCTGGGCCAGCTCCGGGTTCTGCTGGGGCTGCCCGCGGGTAACGTGCTGCGCCACCGGCGCGAGCGCGTGCTGTTCCTGCGCGAGCTGCGCAACGGCGCCAGCTTCGAGATCACCACCGGCATCCTCGCGCTCGATCAAGACGGGCTGACCACCTTCAACGAGATGCGCAACATCGACAGCGACGCCATCGCCGCGCGCTTTGTCATCGAACTCGGCCTGATCGACAGCGCCGGCGCACCCCTGCCGCTGCCGGATCATTGCCTGGCCGCCGCCGAACGGCTGCGCATCGCCCCGCCAGACGACCTGCGCCCACCCGCGGAGCTGCACCAGCCGGCGGCACGGGACTGGGCGACCGCCGACGACCTGGGTCTGCCGGACACCGCGCGCGGCACCATCGAACCCTGGGAATGCGACGCCCGGGGCGAACTCCACCCGCGCTTTTTCATGGCGCGCTGCTCGGATGCCGTCACTCATCTCCAGCATGGCTATGGTCTTACCCCGAATTACCGCAAGGCGCGCGGACTGGGCAGCGCCGCGCTCGAATACCAGATCGAGTTCCACCGGCCCCTGCGCGCCGGCGACGCCATCATCGCCCGCAGCGGCCTGCGCGAGATGCAGGGCAAGATCCAGCGCTTCTTCCACTGGTTCATGGACGCCGCCAGCCGCGAGACCGTGGCCACCGTGGAGACCGCCGGCACCCTGTTCGACTTTACATCGCGCCGCTCGGTGCCCATCCCCGACGACCTGCGACAGTTGGCCGCGCCGCTGATACGCCGGTTCTAGCCCTGTGGTGGATGCGCCTTCGGCTTATCCACCCTACAACCGGCCGGCACTCCGCCATGGGCTCCAGGCAAGCCCGGCCAGCAGCACCCCAGCCGCAGGCCGGCAAACCGCGCGGCACCTTGTAGGGGGTGCGCCCTGTGGTGGATGTGCCTTCGGCTGATCCACCCTGCAACTGCAACAGAACGGGTCGCCCGGCCTCAGTCCTTCAAGGCGGGGTAGGCAGGATTCGCTATCGCGAGCTTGGCGCGTACGGTTTCGCGCACATGGGCCAGCACGGCGGCGCGGCGCCCATCGAGGGCGCCGGAGCGAATGCCCGCGCACAGCTCGGCGTTGAGGGCGTCGAGCGCGGCCTCTGGGCTCAGCTCAGGTGCAGCGCGCTTGCCCAGAAGATGTTCGAGGCCGTCGCGTTCGGCACGGTCGGCGGCGGCGCCCTGGTCCAGCTCGCGACCGACGATGGCGAGAATATTGGCCGCCACCCGACACCGGTAGGCGCTCGCCCCCTGTAGCTGAGGCAGCGCCTCCTGGCGGAGAAAGGCACGCACGCCGGCCAGCAGTTCCGCGGCGGTGGCCCGGTCCTGGGGCATATCAGGGCTCCTCGATGAGTTGCAGCAGGTCGAGTTCGTTCTCGCAGGCGCGGCGGCCGATGGCCATGTGCTCGAAAGAATCGATCAACCCGGAGAGGTGTTTATAAGCCTGGAACTGGCAGACGATGCCCCACTTGAGGGTGCCGAACACCTCCCAGAAGTGCACGGCCCCGGGGTCGACCGCGCGGCCGCCGGCGTTCTCGTAGCCGGCGAACAGATCCTCACGCGTACCGAAGCCGCCCACCGGGTTGCGATGTTGGCCGAAGCGCCAGGCGCGCACGCACAGCCAGCCGAGATCCTCCATGCCGTCGCCCACATGGCCCAGTTCCCAGTCGAGCACGGCGCGGATGCCCTCGGGACCGACCACGAAATTGCCGTTGCGAAAATCGCCGTGCACCAGGCCGTTCGGTGCGTCGCCGGGACAGCGCTCCTCCAGCCAGCGGAAGGCGAGCTCGAACGCGGGATGGTACTGGGGGCGGCCCACCGGGGTCTCGTCGCGGTAGAAGGCGCTGATGCCGTCGAGCAGGTCGCGGTAGTAGGCCAGCAGCGCCCGCGCCGGCATGCGACTGAGCCCGGCGGGCAGCTTGGCCGGGTCGATGGCGTGCAGGCCGGCGAGGATCTCCCCGCACTGGCGCGCCATGATGGCGCGGGCGTCGGCGTAGGCATCTTCGCGCAGGATGCGCGGGGCCAGCACCTCTCCGTCGATGCGATCCATCACGTAGCAGGCACCGAGCGCATGATCGGCCGGCACCCGGAAGTGCACCTTCGCCACCGGTCCACCGGCCGCGAATACCACCTGCTGGAGTTCGGCCTCGGTCTCGCGGTCGAGCGCATAGGCGGTCTTGCCGCCGCGCCAGCCCTCGGGTCCGGCGCCGCCGGTGGCCCCGGGGTCGCGGCGCAGGATGAGTCGGTGGTGGGCCCCGGCGGCGGTCTCGACATCGAACGACCAGGTCTCCCGCGATGCGCCGCCGGAGAGGCGCTGCAGACCACGCAGCCGGGCCTGCCCGAAATGGCGTTCGACCTCGGCGCCGAGCAGTTCGCCGACCCGCGCCGGCGGCAGGTCCACCACCTGGTTCATGCGTCCACCCCCACCGGCCGGCCGTCGACGATCTGATCGAGGTATTCCGAGAGCCCGTAGCCGACCCTGCCGTCGCAGCGATACTCGGTGAGGCCCTCGGTGATGCGGGTCATGAGCTCGGTGCCGTCGGGGAGGGTGCGGCGGTTGCGCAACGGGATCAATGACAGCACCCGACCCTCGATCTGGTATTCGGCGCGATCCGTCCTCGCCCAGGCGCGCAGCCGGATCTGGTAAAAACGATCATCCCACTCGGACTCGACCCGGGCCTCGCGCACCAGATCGTAGCGCCCCTCGGTGAGCACCATGCCGCCGACGATGCGGGTGCCGTCGCCGAGCATCTTGTCGAGCACCATGATGGCGAAATCCTCGCTGAAGCTCATCGGCAGCCAGCGGTACCAGGGCACGTTCTGCCAGTAGCGCGGCCCCCAGCTGTGATCGCGCAGGCCGAGGCCGTCGACTCGCCACTCGCGGTCGCCGACACGGATGCTGCCTCTGCCGGCGATATGCTGCTCGTAGTGGCCCAGGTAGAGGCCGGCGTTGGGGTTCTCCCGCCAGGGGCTGCCATCGGCGTGTACCGGCTCGCCGCCGTACAGGGGCGAGACGCCGCGGTAGTCGATGTCCACCGTGCAGGGCAGCCTGGGATTGTTCTTGAAGGCGCGGCCCGGATCGATCATCTCGCCCGGGTGTTTCAGCAGCAGCACCTCACCCTGGTAGTGCACCGACAGCCGCTGGAAGGGCTCGGCCACGGTGAAACGCATGCCGCCCGCATCGAACGCCTCGTTGTGGGCGACCTCCGGGCGCTGGTACATGAAGGCCACCGACCCGTCCGGCAGATACAGGCAGTTGGTCATCTCGGCGTAGCCTTCGTTGACCCGGTTGCCGAGCCGGAACCAGCCGCCGACGCGCTGGGCGGCGTCGTAGAGGTTGAAGTACATGCTCTCGTTGTAGTTCTCCGCCGTGCTCGGTGGGTGCATGTATTCGTCCCGGGGCTCCAGCTTCAAATGGACGTCGGCGGGCAGTTCCATGGCGGGCTCCGGGGCGGGGCTTCAGGCGTAGCGGGCGCCGGCGGCGGCGCCCGGCGGAAACACCGCTTCGATGGCGCGCAACTCTTCCTCGGTGAGGGCCAACCCGGCGGCCGCGGCATTGCTGTCGAGATTGGCGATCCTGCGGGTGCCGGGAATCGGCACGATGCCCTCCCACTGTGCCAGCAGCCAGGCGAGGGCGAACTGGGCAGCGGTGCAGCCACGGGCGGCGGCGAGCTGTCGCACCTTCTCGGTAAGCTCCAGGTTGCGCTCCAGATTGCCCGGCTGGAAGCGCGGGTTGCTCTTGCGGAAATCCTTGTCACCCATCTCCGCGGTGCTGGTGATGGTGCCGGTGAGAAAGCCGCGACCGAGGGGGCTGTAAGGCACCAGGGCGATGTTCAACTCGCGGCACAGGGGCAACACTTCGGACTCCGGATCGCGGGTCCACAGCGAGTATTCGGTCTGCAGCGCCGCAATCGGGTGCACGGCATGGGCGCGGCGGATCAGCGCCGGATCGGCGGAGGCCTCGGACAAACCGAGAAAACGTACCTTGCCGGCACGCACCAACTCCGCCATGGCGCCCACGGTGTCCTCGATCGGCACCTGCGAATCGACCCGATGCTGGTAATAGAGGTCGATGCAGTCGACGCCGAGCCGCTGCAGGCTGGCCTCGCAGGCGCTTTTCACGTACTCCGGCCGGCCGTTGACCTGCAGCTCCAGGCCGCCTTCCGGGCGGCGCTTGGCGCCGGCAATCCCGAATTTGGTGGCGATGAACGCCCGGTCTCGCCGCCCCGCGAGCGCCCTGCCGATCAGGGTTTCGTTATGGCCACTGCCGTAGACGTCTGCGGTGTCGAGAAAATTCAGGCCGATATCGAGCGCATGGTGCAGGGTGGCGATGGATTCGTCCTCGTCCGCCGGCCCGTAGAAGTCCGACATGCCCATGCAGCCGAGCCCGATCGACGATACCTCGCAGCCGCTGTTGCCCAGAATCCGGTATTCCATGATGGTACTCCCCAAGCTTCAGGTTGTTCCGATTCTACGGCCTGAAGCCGGCAGCACAGGCTCCCGGCGGCCGCCAAACGCGAACGGGGCTGCACCTGCGGTCAACGCGGCCCCGGCACAGCCTGGTTCGGGTGGAGCTAGAGATCGATGTCGGTTTGCTGATCGGCCTTTTTCAGCGCCTGACACCGATCCGCCCAGTCGTAGCCCCGCATGATGCGGTCGAAACGGGCCTGGACGTATTTGCGCAGCCCGGGGTCGGTGAAGATGTAGGGCTGGTCTTCACGGATCGCCTCCAGCACCTGCTCGCCGACCACATCGGGGCTCAGGCCCTTCTTGAGCATCTCCACCATCTGTTCGGAGCGCGAATCCGTGGCGCCGCCGTATTGCGCCGGGCGGTTGCGCGCCGAGGTGCCGAGATTGGTGTTGACCACGCCGGGACACAGCACCGAGACGCCGATGTTGTCGTCGAGATGCTCGGCCATGGCGGTCTCCGACATCGCCACCACCGCGTATTTAGACGCGTTATAAGCGGACAGCTCGCCCCAGGCATACATGCCGGCCATGGATGCGGTGTTGACCACGTGGCCGCCCTCGCCGTGGGACTCGATCAGCGGCAGGAACGCCTGCAGACCCCAGACCACGCCCCACAGGTTGACGTCGATAGTCCAGCGCCAGTTCTTCTCGCTGGTGGTCTCGGCGCGGCCACTGGCGCCGACACCGGCATTGTTGACCAGCACATGCACCTTGCCGAAGGTGTCGATGGTCTGCTGCGCGGCGGCAAACACCGAATCGCGCCTGGTGACATCGGTGACCACGCCGGCCACCTCGCAGCCCTGGGCCCTGAGTTCGGCCACCGCCTGATCGAGCGCGGTCTTCTCGATATCCGCTAGCATCACCTTCATGCCGGCGGCGGAAAACGCCCTGGCCATACCCAGACCCATGCCGCTCGCGGCACCGGTGATAAAGGCGACTTTGCCTGCTATGTCTTTCCTCATGAGATCCCCTGTGATTATGTCGATTACTGATATAGCCTGAAATTCATCGCGCCCGCGCGGCGGCGCCCCATATGGTCAATACTGCGGGGCGACAACCCAGCCATGCGAGCCACCAACCCCCGCATCGGACCAGCGCCGGATCACCAAAGGGAAAACGCCAATGATCGCCGAACCCGCTTTCCGGTATCTGCAAACCAACGGCGTCACCCTGCGCACCCTGGTGAAGGGTGAAGGACCGCTGGTGATTCTGCTGCATGGCTTTCCGGAGTTCTGGCACCTGTGGCGCCACCAGATCGACCCCATCGTCGCCGCCGGTTACCGGGTTGCCGTGCCGGATCAGCGCGGCTATGCCGGCAGCGAGGCGCCGGCCGCGGTCGAGGCCTACGACATCCTCCATCTCGCCGCCGATGTCGCGGGCATCGCCGATGCGCTGGGCGAGGACGATTTCACCGTCATCGGTCAGGACTGGGGCTGCATCATCGCCTGGCACACCGCGCTGCTGTATCCCGATCGGGTGCGCGCGGTGATGGGTCTGTCGGTGCCCTACTGGGGACGGGCCGAGTGCCCCGACACCCTGGTCGACCCGCCCGGTCTGGACGGAAAATTCTGGTACATCCGCTATTTTCAGCCACCGGGCGTCCCCGAAGCGGCGCTGGAAGCGGATATCGAGGCGACGCTGCGGATGGCGTACTACACCCTCTCGGCCGACAGCCCACCGGGCACCTGGCTGTCGCAGACCGAGTTTCCGAGCGCCACACCGATGAATCGGATATTTCAGGTCCCTGCGGAGCTGCCGAGCTGGCTGAACCGCGACGATCTCGACTACCACGTCGCCCAATTCCGGAACAACGGCTTGCGCGGCGGTCTTAACTGGTATCGCAACATCGCGCGCAACTGGCATCTCACCCCGCAGCTCGCCGGTGCCCGGATCCGGCAGCCGGCGCATTTCATCGCCGGCGCGGAGGATGATGTGCTCGGTTATGTGCCCAACTGGCGCGAAATCATGCCAGGCAATTTCGAAGACCTGCGGCGCATCCATTTGATCCCGGGCGCCGGCCACTGGCTGATGCTGGAAAAACCCGCAGAGACGACCGCCGCCATCCTGCGCTTTCTCGGCGACACCGGCGCCTGAGCCGGTGGCAGCGCTGATGCTCAGGAGCTTGCGGGCAGCGGCCGCGGGTTGAAGTCCGCGGCCTGTCGCTTGCTGTTCAGCGCCGCCCTCAGCAGCCACTTGGGTTTCAACAGCGATTCCGGCTCGGCCGCCAGGTGCAGCACCCGGTTGAAGGCCATGGCAAATTCCGGGTCGATCCCGGACAGCGCGAAGAACCTGTCGTTCATCCAGCGCGCCAGCGCATAGCCCCGGGGGCGCTGACCGCGCGTCTGCGGATACTTGAAATCCTCGACGGTGACACCGTTCCAGGCGGTATCGATGATGCGCGCGGCGCCGCGAAAAAAGCCGGGTGCCACATTTTCGAGCCGTTCGGCACCGCTGGCGCAGCGCTGCAGACAGCGGTCGAGCAACTCGGCTTCGCGAGCTGCCACCGTCATGCCCTGGCCGTAGACCGGATTGAAGCTGCACAGGGCATCGCCGAGCAGCACCAGGCCGGTCGGAAACCGTTGCAAGCGCTCGTAATGGCGGCGCAGGTAGTGAGCGTAGCGGTATTGGGTCGCGGGCCCGAGCGGCTCCAGCCCCTTGATCTCCTCATAGATGTCCGGTTGCGGGAGGCTTTTGAAAAACGCCAGAAATCCCGGCCAGTCGGTCGGCGGATAGTCCTGGTGAAAGCCACCCGCGGTCACCAGATAGCGGCCGCCTTCGATGCAGAACAGGCCACCGGCGCGGGTATCCCGCGGAATCTGTTGCTGGGTGACAAAAATCAGGCCCCAGTCGCGCTCCGCTTTGGGCCGCGCCGGCACCTGGAAACTCACATAGCCCACGTCTACTCCGACCAGGGTGCGCTCCGGCGCTTCGTAACCGAGATTCTTGAGCCACTCCGCTGCGGTCGAGGCGCGGCCGCGCACGTCGGTGACGAAATCGGCATTCACCGCTTCGCCATCGGCGAGCGTCACCCCGGTGACCGCGCTCCTATCGTCAGTGGTCAAATAGCCACTCACCGACGTCGCGGTACGCAGTGCCACATTGGCCAGCGCCAGGGTGTGCTTGCGCACCAGTGCTTCCAATAGCGGGCGCGACATCACGTAGCCGAAGTCGCCGCTCTCGAGGGGCAGATTCCAGCGGCCGCCGATATACATCCGGGGAAAGATCATCGAGTCGCCGTATTCCGCTCCGGCGGCGACCAGGTCCTCGTGCAGCGCCGGGAAATAGCGGTTGAGCACCTTGGCGCCACCGGCCAGCAGAGCGTGGACGTGGTTGCCCTGGGGCACGCCGGCGCGAGGTACGGCCTGCTCCGGCGGGGTGTCGGCCTCGAAAATGGTCACGTGGGCAAAGTGATCGGCCAGCACGCGGGCGGCGAGCAGCCCGGCCATGCTGGCGCCGATGACCACGGCATGTCGCCCGAGCCGGGCGCCATCACCGGCAGTTGCTGTATCGGCGGACATGTGGGCCTCCTTGTGCATTTTTTATGATGTTATGCGCTGCTTGGTGTCGGCCTCGGCTGCCAAAGGCGCTTTCCCGATCAGGCAGTCCTTAACGAAAGCTACCGAACTGCGACCGGGGAGTCAACGATCGCGCCATTGGCGCTGGATTCAAGCTGCAGCCGGCGGTGGCTGCGGCCGGCGCGGCGCCGCGATCCACAGGAACACGGGCGCACAGATCGCCAGGGTGGCGGCAACGGCGAGCATGGGCCGGTGATTCCCGGCCAGGTCATAGAGGGCGCCACCCAGCCAGGAACCGGTCGCCCCGCCGAGGGCGGCAAACATCGACAGGGTGCCGAAGATGCTCGGGAATTTCGGCCCGGCGAACAGATCGCGTGCGGCGGCCGGGATGATGGGTGCGTTGGCCGCATAGCCCACGCCGAGCAGCACCGCAAAGGCCAGCGGCAGGGCCAGGCCGGGGGCGCGGCCCACGGCCGCCAGACAGCCCACCCCGAGCAGGATGCAGCCCAGGCCCAGGCTGTAGGTCAGCTCTCGGCCGATGCGGTCGGACAGCGTGCCCCAGAGAATCTTGCCCGGGATGCTGGTGATCCCGATCACGCCCGCGATCAGCGAACCCGCCGTCTTGGCGACGCCGTGGTCGACCAGGAAAGCGAACTGGTGCATGAGCAGCATCTGCGACAGACTGCCGCCGGTGAAGAACGCCAGCACGGCGAAGCGAAACGCCCGCGAGCGCAGGGCGCTGCGCACCGTCCAGTGGTGTGCCGGCGGCTGCAGGGGGCTGCCGTCCGCGCCCGTCGGCTGCGGCACGACCCGGGGCTCGCGCAAAATCCACAGCGCCGCGGGCGCCACGGCGACGACCACCAGGATGGCCAGGATCTGATAGGCCAGACGCCAATCGAACTGCTCGATCAACCAGTTGGTGAGCGGAATCACCCCGAAGATGCCCACGCCAATGCCCGCGGTGACGATCCCCAGCGCGGTGCCCACCCGGGTGGGAAACCATTTTTCCGCCAGGATGACCGAGGGCACCCAGCCACAGGCGCCGAGCCCGGCGGCGGTGACCACGCCAAAGCTGAGATAAAGCTGCCACCACTGACTGATCTGCGCGGTCAGCGCAAGCCCGGAGGCCATGACCAGGCTGCCGCCGAGCATCAGCCGCCGTGGGCCGAAGCGTTCCACCAGCCGCCCCGCAAGGGGACCGAAGCTGCCGTGCACCAGAATGAAGACCGACATGGCACCGGCCGTGACCGATCGCGACCAACCGAAATGCTCGACCAGCGCGACCAGAAACACCGAATAGGAATACCAGATTCCGTACAGCAGCCCCAGGCAACAGAACAGGACGGCGACCACGATCGCCCCGGATCGAAATGGTGCGGACTCTCCCAACACGGACTCCCGTCAAGCCACGGAAAAGGCCGCGCCGGCTGAACCACCGGCGCGGTATCTCAGACCCGGCCTGCGGGCCGGCAAACCTGCACCGGCGAGCTTACTGGGCGCCCCAGCCGCCGTCGACGACGAATTCCGAACCGGTGATGAAACCGGCCTCGTCGGAACACAGAAACAGCGACATGGTGGCGATGTCGATGGGCTTGCCCATACGCCCCATGGGTGTGGTCTCCGAAATGGTTTCGAGATATTCGGCGGGCAGGGTCTTGGCCAGCGGCGTCTCGATGATGCCAGGATGCACAGAATTCACCCGCACGCCCTGACGCGCGTATTCCAGCGCCGCGGACTTGGTCATCAGCCGCACCGCACCCTTGGCACCATGGTAGGAGATCATGCTGGGCGTGCCGATGATGCCGTACAGCGACGAGATGTTGACGATGGCGCCATTACCGGATTTTTTCAGCGCCGGCATCGCGGCTTTCATGCCCAGCCAGACTCCGGTCTGACAGACGGCGACGATGGCGTTGAAGCCCTCCAGGGTTTCTTCCTCGACGCCCTTGAGGTTGGCAAAGCCGGCATTGTTGACCACGGTGGTCAATCCACCGTATTGCTTGACGGTATCAGCGGCCACCCGCGCCCAGTCTGCCTCTTTGGTGACATCGTGATGCATGAACACGGCATCACCGCCGGCGGCCTTGACATCGGCCACGGTCGCCTCACCTTCCTTGTCGAGGATGTCGGTGACCACCACCTTGGCACCCTCGGCGGCGAACAGCCGCACATGCGCCTCACCGATACCGCGCGCGCCGCCGGTGATGATGGCGACCTTGCCTTGCAGTCGATTACCCATGTTTTTCTCCTTTCAGCTGTGACGAAAACAACCCTACAAATTCAGCGAAATTCGGGAATCACTTCCTCGGCGAGCAGGCGAATGTTCTCCTCGATATATTCGTCCGGGCAGGCGGAGGTGAGCATGAACAGCCTGGCGCCGGTATCGACATATTCGCGCAGTCGCTTGCGGCATTCGGCCGGGGTGCCGATCAGCGCGTACTTGCCCACCAGGTTTTCGAAGTTCTGCGCGTATTGCCGTCCCAACCGTTCCGCGGCCATCTTGCGCGCGGTGTCGCCATCGGCGTGGACCGCCGAGAAAATGAAGATGCCGTGCTGGAAATCCGCCGCCGCCACCGGATTGTCGGCGCGCAACCGCGCGATCGTCCGCATGCTTTCGGCAAGCTGTTCGGGGGTGTACATATAGGGCATCCAGCCATCGCCGAACAGCGCCGCGCGGCGCATGGCGGCGTCCTTGCGGCCGGCAACCCAGATCGGCGGCGGCTGTTGCACCGGCGGCGGATCAAGCGTGATCTGGTTGAGCGTATTGAAGCGGCCGTGGAAGGTCACGTCGCGCTCGGTCCAGAGCCTGCGCATCACCTGCATGGCTTCGGTGGCGCGCGCGCCGCGCTCGGTGACCGGCACGCCGCAGGCTTCGAACTCCTTGGGAAACTCGCCGCCGACGCCGATGCCGCACAGATAGCGACCGCCCGAGGTGATATCGAGTACCGAGCCCATCTTCGCGGCCAGGGTGGCCGGATACAGGGGCAGCAGGGCGATGGTGCTCATCAGGCGGATGCGCTCGGTGGCACCGGCAGCCACCGCGAGCTGCACGAAGGTGTTGCCGATGGGGCCGTGGAACATGACGTGTTCGCCACAGCCCAGCACATCGTAACCGAGTGCCTCGGCGCGGCGCGCGAACTGGGCGGTGTCGGCGACGCTGCGCAGGCCGGTACCGAATTGCAGTTTGTTCATGACGTTACCTCGCGACGGTCAGCGGGAATCCTTGGCCGGCAATGCTGTTACCCGGGAACACCCTCACCCGGATATATACAACCCACCATTGACGTGAAACGTCTGCCCGGTGATATAGGACGCGTCGTCGGACAGCAGAAAAGCCACGGTGGCGGCGATCTCATGGGGCTTGCCGGCACGGCGCATGGGCACCTGCTTGAGCATGGCTTCATACACATGGTCGGGCATCACGCCCTTGAGCCCTTCGTGCATGATCAGCCCCGGCGCGATGGCGTTCGCAGTGACACCATACTGCGCGAGATCGAGTGCGATGGAATGGGTGTAGCCCAGCACGCCGGCCTTGGCGGCTGCATAGCAGGCCTGACCGGCCGGCGGCGTATAGGCGGCCAATGAAGCTAAGTTCACGATGCGGCCGAAGCCCGCGTCCACCATGGCTTTCGAAAATGCGCGGCTGCAAAAAAACGTGCCGTTGATATTGACCTTGATGACACGGTCGTGGGTCTTGGTGTCCAGCTCCCAGGGTTTGCCGTAACCCTGGATACCGGCGTTGTTGACCAGGTAAGCGACGTGCATATTGCGGTTCTTGAGCTCCGCCGCGAGATCGTCCACCTGTTCGTCCTTGGTCACATCGAGCGGAAACAGCGTCACCTGCGCGGCCTCTTCCGGGGTCAGCGCTTTTTGGCGCCAGGCTTCGAGTTCCGCTGGCGTCTTGCGGTCGCAGCCGATGACGGGGATGCCGTTGGCGACCAGACGCTTGGTCATGGCAGTGCCCAGTCCGCCGATGGCGCCGGTAATCAATGCATGGCCTTTGCTCATGTCGTTCTCCAATGCGTGCGTTGTCAGTGGGTATGCAGGCCGGCCGGTTGATGCTGCGGCGCGTTGCGGATCAGCGCCTGCGGATCGTGAGCGACACCGCCGCGATAAGTGGTTTCCAAAGTGCGCAGTTCGCGCACATCGCGCAGCGGATCGCCGGCGACGACCAGGAAATCCGCATAGCGCCCGGGCGCGATGGCGCCGATGTCCTGGCCGGCACGCAGATAATTCGCGGCGACACTGGTCACCGCCTGCAGCGCCGCCATGTTGCCGATGGCTTCCGCGAGCAGCTCGATTTCCCGCAGCAATGCAAAACCCGGCGGCGGATAGGCGAGCGCTCCGCAGTCGGTGCCGCCGACGACGCGGCCGCCGGAGCTGTGCAGCAGGCGCACCAATTCCTGGTGCTTCTCCAGCGCCTTGCCGCCTTCGCCGACGTCATAGAAGCCGGGATGGATGTCCCAGTCGGGGCGATCGCCGAGGAATTTTTTCATCTTCGCCTGACGGGCGAGCGCGGCGGGCGGGATCAGTTTGCGATCCGCATCCTGCAGGCAGGCGGCGGCGCCGGCTTTCGCGGTCCACAGCAGGTCGAGGGTGGTGCCCATATGCACCTGTTGCTCGACCATGGCGGCGATCCATTGGCGCGCCCGTTCGCCGTTCAGATCGGCCGCCTCCCAGCCCGCCAGGGTCCGGGTCCAGAATTCCTTTTTCATCATCGAGGCGTCATTGCCGAAACGCATGTCGAGCGCGCAGATGTCGTTGTAGGGCGAAATCCACACATGTTCGAGGCCGTCGATGCCGGCGTCGATCGCGTCCATGGACGAGCAGTAACCCAGATGCCCGGTGATCGGCACACGCTTGTCGACGAAGCGGATCACCTCGCGGACGATATCGGCGGTCATGGTGAAATAGCATTTGATGCCGTCGACACCGGCGGCGAGCAGGCTGCCGATCTTGTCCGGCACGGCAGCCACCGACTGCACGCGGTCGAGCATGATGGTGAAACCGGGATTTTCGAAGCTGGCGCCGGGGCCGTCGAGCAGCGGCCCGCAGACAAACAACCGCGGTCCGAGCTTCTTCCCGGAATTCAGATCGGCGCGGTTCTGCAATACCAGATCGAGCCGCCCGCCCACATCGCGCGCGGTGGTGACACCGGCGGCGAGAAACAGCGGGAAGCACTCGGCGTCCATCATCACGGTGTGAATGTGGGTGTCGATCAGGCCCGGCAGCACGGTCTTGCCGGCGAGGTCCACCACTTTTGCGCCCGTTGCCGCGATGGGCTTTTCGGACACCTGGCGGATGCGTTCGCCCTCGACCAGGATCGACACGCCGGTGCGCGCGCTGGCGCTCAGCCCGTCGATCAGACGCGCGTTGGCAAACACGGTGGCCTGCGCCATGACTTCCTCCCCCCGGGCCCTGCGGGCCTCTGACAGCTTGTTGAAAAACTGCTGCGGCAGCCATCTGCTTCGTTGCGCGGTGCTCGCTCCCTCGCCTATCTATTTGATATGTCTCGGTCGCTGCGCGCCGTTTTTCAACCAGCTGCTAATTTATGGATGCGCGCCGCAACGGCGCGCATCCTGCGCTCGACAAACCGTCAGTCATCGAGCGCGAACAGAATCTTGAGCTCGACTTCGTAACTTTTTATTTCGCCGCGCTCGACCAGCGCGCGCTCGGCAATCACCTCGACCTTGTGAATGCCGCGCAGGGTCTTGCGGGCCCGCGCGATGCCGCGCGTGACGGCATCCTGCCAGCCCTCCGGCGAGCTGGCGGTAAGGGTCGAAATACTGGACACAGTCATGGCGATCTTCTCCCCACGGAAATCATAGATGCAGTTCGTCGGGTGGCGTGACGTCGAAACACAACCGGGCACGCACCCGGTAGGTCAGTTCGCCAGCGGCATTCACCTCGATTTCCTTGGCAATCACATCGAGGCGTCGCACGCCGCGCAGCGTTTGGTTGGCGCGGGTGAGAATCGCCTGCAAGGCATCCTCGAACGCGCGTGGCGAGGTGCCGATGAGCTCGTTGGATTTGGTATGTTTCAGCATGGTCATGTCCTGATATGGACGGGCCTAGGCCGCCGCGCCGAAAATTTCGCCCGGCCCGGGTACCCGCAACAGGCGATAGCGGAGCAACTCGCCGCGCTCTTCGGTCTCCACCATGGCGTAATCGAGCAGCATGTCGAGATGCCCCATCACCTCGGAGATCACCGCATAGAGCTGAGCTTCCCAGGCTTTGGGAAACAGATACTGCCCCACTTCAAGCGGGGTGAGCGCGCCGTGCTGCTCCAATATGCGCGCGATTTTCAACAGCCGTCGGTCGGTGGACAACTTGTAGCCCGCGATCAACTCGCGATGATCGCGAAACACGTCGCCGTGGCTGGGGTAAACCGTGCGCACGTCCAGCGGCAGTATCTTGTCCGCCGACTGGTAATACTGGGTGAGCGCATGGGTGCGCACGCCATCGGGCGTCGCGGGAATGTGCAACAGGCACACCGGCGTGATGTCGGGCAGCAGGTGATCGCCGGAGAACATCTGACGGCTGTCGGGCTGCCAGTAGACCACCTCTTCGGGGCAGTGACCCGGCGTGTGGATGGTCTCCAGCTCGAAGTCCTCGACGGCAATACGGTCGCCGTCCGCCAGCAGGCGATCGGGCTCGCAAGGTGTGTAGACATCGGCAATGTAGGAGCGGTACGCATAGGCCTTGTCGTACAGCGCATCGTCGAGACCGAGCCGGCGCAGAAAGACGCGCTCGCGCGCCTCGTCCTCGGCCGAAGGCAGGTAACGGGACACCGTCATGTCGATCGCCTCATGACCCCAGACTTCGCAGCCGGAGACCTCGCGGATGCGCGTCGCCTGACCGAAATGATCGGTATGGCCGTGGGTGAGCAACAGCAGGCGGATATCCTCGACGCGATAACCGAACTGGCCCAGCCCGGCTTGCAGGGCATCCCAGGCGGTTTGGCTACCGACCCCGGTATCGATCAGCACCAGTTGCTCGGAGCCCTCCGGCGGCAGGATGACGTAGCTGTTGATGTCGCCGACGCTGAACCCCGTGGGCGAGGGAATGCGCACCACGCGGCCGTACTGCTTGACGCCCAGTTCGCCGCTCATGACGCCTCCCCGACACCCATCAGGAATCGGTCTCGCCGACGATTCTCACGCGATCTTCGCCGGTGTAATGACCGGGGTAGTCCTGGCGCACCACGGGGCCGTCGCTGCGCCAGGTGTGGCAGCCATTGATCATGAACAGGGCGCCGTCGTCCTGTGCTGCGGAATCCAGTCCACGCTCGCGTGGCGGCTTGCCCATCAACTCGCGCGGATAGTCGCCGGCCAGGGTCTGGAAGGTCACGGTGGCAATCGGCCCCAGCAGCTCGGCAATGTGGGTGCAGCCCTCGACGCCGCCGACCCGCTCGCGCACCTTGCGGTTCCAGCCGGCACCCACCTGCAGCCCGACCAGGCGCTGGAAATTACCGAGAATGTCCGAGCACATGGTGTAGGGCTGGACGTCCATGGCGGCGTCCACCTCGCGGACCACCAGATCCCCGTCCACCGACAGCCGCAGCCACATGTCGTGCACCGGATGACCCGCGGCGACGATCCCACGCCAACGGCTGTCGTAGCTGTAGGTCTTGCGATCGACGATATGGGCCTCGATGTCGAATAGGCCATCGTCGCGAAAATAGCCTTCCAGCTGGATGGTGCGGGTGTGCAGATGACGGCGCGCCTTGGGCGCGGACAATGGCATGGCTAATCCTCCTCACTTGCTGCGCGGTGGCGGGAGTCGGTCACGGCGTGAGCACCACGCGGCCGCGCACGTCGCCGGCGTGGAGGCGGGCGATCACCTCGTTGATGGCCGACAGCGGCTGACGCTCGATGTGCGGAGCGATGAGACCGCGCCGGGCCAGTTCCAGCACATCCTTCAGTTCCCGCCGGTTGCCCCAGATGCTGGTGGTAACCTCGCATTCGAGCGGAATTTTCCAGAACGAAAACGGCAGCGTACCGCCGGCTATGCCCACCACCACCAGCTTGCCGGCGATGGCGACGCTGGCGACCGCGTTGGCGAGGGTGGCGTCATTGCCGACGAAGTCGATCACCGCATCGGCGCCCGCGCCGCCGGTGGCCGCTTTCACCGCCGCTCCGACCTCCGTTTGTGCGTTGATGCAGTGGTCCGCGCCCAATTCTTTGGCCATGGCGAGCTTTGCGTCGCTGACATCGATCGCGATGAGCTGGGTCGCGGGCGTCAGGGCGCGCGCGATCTGCAACGCCATGTGGCCCAATCCGCCCACCCCGATGATGGCGAGCGTACGGCCCGGACCGAGCCGCGACAGCGCCTTGCGCACGGCGCGATAGGGCGTCAGCGCGGCATCGGTGAGGGGCGCGGCGATGACCGGATCGAGGCCATTCAACTTGACCAGATTGCGCGGGTGCGGCACCAGCAACTTTTCCGCCCAGCCGCCATCGACCATCACGCCGGGATAAATCGGCTTCTGACAGAGGTTTTCCTCGCCCTGCTCGCAAAGCGCGCAGACGCCGCAGCCCCAGGCGCCGAATACCGCCACGCCGTCGCCGGGCTTGACCTCGGTGACCAGGCTGCCGACGCGCTCCACGATGCCGGCGTTTTCATGGCCCAGGGTGATGGGCTTCTGACGCACACCGACTTCGCCGTCGATGACGTGGAGATCGGAGTGACAGACGCCGGCGCCGGAAATCCGCACCAGCACCTCGGTGGGCCCGACTTCAGGATCGGGGAGATCCACCAACTGGATGGGCTGCCCCACTTCGATAAAACGCGTCGCCTTCATGATCCGTCCTCACCTATCCAAGCAAATCCCAAGCAAATCTTCAGCAGTCGAGTCGGTAATTGTCGCCGTCGCGCAGGATATGGCCGGCGGTGGGCGGCGAGAAATGCGTGCCGATCACCAGCACCCCGGTATCGGCATAGCGGGCGTAGAAATCCCGCCGCGTCTGGATCGCCGCCGCGGCGTCGTAGTCGGCGTAGCAGCGCCACTCCGGGCGCGCGAACTGGCAGGGATGGTGGGTCATGTCGCCGGTGATGACGGCATCCGCACCCCGCGAAGCAATCCTCACGCTGATGTGGCCCTTGGTGTGGCCAGGGGTCGGCTCGAACCAGACTTGGTCGTTGACACGGTGGTCGCTCGCCACCAGATCGGCGAGCCCGGCGTCCAGGATCGGGGTCACCGAATCCTGCATCACCGGACCGAAGTGCTCGTCCTGGGGATCGGCGTTCCAGGCCTCCCATTCGGTGCGGCCGAACAGATAGCGGGCGTTGGGGAAGGTGGGCACCCAGTGGCCGTCGACCAGCATGGTGTTCCAGCCCACATGATCCACGTGCAGGTGCGTGCAGATTACATAGTCGATGCTTTCGCGGGCAAACCCGGCCGCCGCGAGATCCCGCAGGAACGGACCCGAGCGCATCGACCAGGCCTTGGTGGTGCGCTCCTTGTCGTTGCCGACGCAGGTATCCACCAGGATGCGCAGTCCCTGACTCTCGATCACCAGGGCGTGGATCGACATCTTGAGCCAACCCTTCTCGGTGACGAAGTTCGGCGCCAGCCAGGGAATTTCGCCCAGGCTTTCGGGCAGCGCGTCCGGCAGGACAAAGGGCCCGGGAACCGGGGCATCCTCCTCGACGATCTTGGTGACCCGGACATCGCCGATCTGCCAACTGGTGGTCATGGCAAACTCCTCCTCAGGCATTGCGGATCCACAGGCCACCGTCGACCTGCAAGGTTGTCCCGGTCATGAAAGATGCGGCGGGCAGGGCAAAATTCAGGGTCGCGTGGGCGACCTCCTCGGGTTCGCCGTAGCGCTGCAGGGCGACCCTGCGGCGGGCGAAGGTCGCCTTGTCCTGGTCGTCGATAAAGCTGGTGAGCTTGGTGTTGATGGGTCCGGGGCACACGCAATTGACGGTGATGCCCTCGCGCCCCAGCTCCACCGCGAGCGCGCGCGTCAGACCGACCACGCCGTGCTTGGCCGCCGTATAGGCACTCGCCCCCTGGGTGGCGCCGAGGCCCTCGGTGGAGGCGATATTGATGATGCGCCCGTGGCTGGATGCGCGAATCATGGGCAGGGAAGCGCGGACCAGGCGCATGGGGCCATTGAGCAGAATATCCATGCCCCAGCTCCATTTTTCCTCGTAGCGGTCGCCGTCGATCTTGGAGAACACCCCGACCCCGGCGTTGTTGACCAGGATATCGAGACCCCCGAAGCGGTCACCGATGGCGCGAGTGACATTGACGATGGCGTCGGGGTCGGCGACGTCCAGCTCCCAGGCCTCGGCCTCACCCCCGGCGTCGCGAATCGCCTGGGCCACCTGCTCGGCGTCCTCACCGAAGCGGTCGGTGACCGCGACCTTGGCGCCCTCATCGCCGAACAGGTACGCGGTCGCCCGTCCCATGCCACTGGCGGCCCCGGTGACATGGACCACCTTGCCCGCCACCGAGCGGCTGAGCTGGCTCAATCGCGCCATGGTTGCACTCCTCTGTTACTGGCATTTGTTACTGGCATTGTTGCTGGCATTGGCGGGATGCGCCGCCGAATTCGAATACATCCAGCCCCTATGGTTGGCAAACAATCCGCGTTCGGCAATCCCATATTGCATCAACGTAATGGGAATCAGTGCCTCGCATAACCCTGGATTGTACACATTCTACCGGCAGGTAACCCGACCCGGGAGTTCGCCTTTCGGCCCAAAAACTTCTATATTGACGCGCCTCGACGGCATTTCCGGACAACCCCCAAAGGGGTCCGGGTGGCGCATCAACCATCAACCATCAAACCACTAATCATCATCGACAGGGGGAAAAGCAATGAGCAGCTTGGAAGGAAAGGTAGCCTTGATCACGGGTGCAGCACGCGGCCAGGGCGCGGCGGAAGCGCGGCTGTTCGCCCAACGCGGCGCCAAGGTCATGCTCTGTGACCTGCTCGACGACGAAGGCCAGGCGGTCGCCGCCGAGATCGGCGCCAACGCCGCCTACATGCGCCTCGACGTCACCAGCGAAAGCGACTGGAAAAAGGTAGTCCAGGCCACGGTGGACAAGTTCGGCAAGCTCAATGTGCTGATCAACAATGCCGGCATCATCACCACGGTCAAGGAAGTTGGCGACACCAGCCTCGACGACTACATGAAGGTGATCAATGTCAACCAGGTCGGCGTCTTCCTGGGCATGCGCGAAGTGGTCGGGCCCATGAAAACCGCCGGCGGCGGCTCGATCGTCAATATCTCCTCGATCGACGGCCTGATCGGCATGTATGGCGCCACCGCCTACTGCGCCACCAAGTTCGCGGTCCGGGGCATGACCAAGGTCGCCGCCCTCGAGCTGGGCAAGTACGGTATCCGGGTGAACTCTCTGCATCCCGGCGGTGTACAGACCAAGATTCTCGACGATACCGGACTCAGCGAGGAACAAGCCGCTGACGCCTTCAAGCAGATCCCGCTGGGGCGTATCGGCCAGTCCGAGGAAATGGCCACCCTGGCCGCCTATCTGGCCTCAGATGACGCCTCCTACTCGACCGGATCTGAGTTCATCGCCGACGGCGGTCTGACTGCAGGCTTTTCTTTGGGGTGAACCCAAGCGGAGTCGAATTGCAATAAACCCGCCCTTCGGCGGGTTTATTGTTTGTATGCTTCTCGATCCGGCTCACCCGGACCGCACAAGACCCCAACACACAGGAGGAACACCCAATGAGCGATCTTACCGGTAAAGTGGCCCTGATCACCGGCGCCGCACGCGGCCAGGGGGCCGCCGAGGCGCGGCTGTTTGCCCAACGTGGCGCCAAGGTGATGCTCTGTGACCTGCTCGACGACGAAGGCCAGGCGGTCGCCGCCGAGATCGGCG
>OJBO01000082.1_pt1 | contig 54557 bp, 47 predicted proteins | sample 1590461 | NCBI WGS metagenome assembly OJBO01 (sample SAMN05416836, study PRJEB24817) | seawater metagenome | isolation source: Sea water | place: Canada:Atlantic | collected 2013-07 | reverse complement strand
GACCACTCCCGGAAAAAAATCTCCGTGTGCTGCCAGCTTTGGCTGGGCTGGACATTCCAGTTAATGGCCTTACCGCCGCTAGCTAAGGGGTAATCCCTCCACATCCGTATCTGCGGCGTTTTCCCGAATGGAGAGGGGTCATGTCTGGGTGCTTTAAACTGAATATGTGTGCCAGCCAGTTGAACCGAGTGTAATCTAGCGGACGAAAAATTGGGGCCAACCGGACTACAACTTTCTGGGCGGTCGCGCAATTTAAGCTTGGAGTATTTGATAAAGTTACGCATTAGAACTTGCCTTTCCATTGATCCTAGTGCTGTAGAAATCACGCGTAGCGCTTAGGGTCGTATTCCAAAATGGTCAGCCCGTCTTTATCGACATCAGCTGGCCACTTCAAAGGTGCGCACGTTTCGGACACTTTAGCGTCGGGATTACTCTTTCTGATCTCATCCCAATCCGCCTGAGCTTCTGGCGACAAGGTTACACGGATACTGCCGACGATATTATCTATCAGTTCTTTAAAAGGCGCTGGATCTACTTTTTTATCTACCTGCTCACGAGTACCTGATGCATTTTGTAAAGTACTGAATGAGAAATGTGCTATGTGAGCACGGGAAATTGGAATAAACACATGACGCTCAGGTTCTGCTCCACTATACGTTTTTTCACTGTCGAACTGTACCGATGGCACTTCTAACTGTGCGACGATTGACCAATTCAGTGGACCAACATAGTGCATTTCATCGGTGCCTTCGTCATATACTTCGCGACCATAGTTTGCTGTCAGATAGGCGATCGCTGCAATTTCCAGCGCCTGAGGGTGCATAAAATTAACGTTCGGGTTGGCCTCAGTTAGCTGAATCACCTCTAGGTAGCAGGATGTCTCCCCCATAAACCCAGTAAACCAAGGGCCGCAAAAGGACCACTGGCGGAAAAAAATCTCGGTGTGCTGCCAGCTCCGGCTGGGCTGAACGTTCCAGTTAATGGGTTTACCACCGCTTGTCAAAGAGTAATTATTCCTCATTCGTAACTGTGGCGTTTCACCATATGGTGCAGGGTCGTGCCGAGGCGCTATAAACTCAAGCCGAGTGCCGGCAAGGCGGACCGACTGTGTGCCTGCGCTACCAAGGTTAGGCCCAACCGGGCTGCAGCTTTCGGGAGCATCACGCAGCTGAAACTTCGAGTATTTGATGAAATTACGCATTAAAACTTGCCTTTCAGCTTATCGTGATGGCTTGGCAAAAGATTTTCTACCAAAGTATTGCCCAGTTTTGCAGTGCTTCCGGCAATAGCCCCGGCTGCGACAGCGCCGCCGAGGGCCGTAAGGAAGGCGGTGAGCGCCGCCGGCGCGGTCATGCCAACTCCCACAGCTGCGGCAACCGTGCCCGCTGTAACGCCAAGGCCCTGCAAACTCATGCCGTGGGCTAGGGTATCAGCCCCTGCCTGCAAAGCAGTTAAGCTGTCGTCTTTGTTTTTCCAACGATTGCCGATCATTTCTAGCTGGTCACGGTTGCCAACGACATTTGCCATGCGGGTCTTTGTAAATTTACGGTCCAGTGTCAAACCAATGGCATGAGCGGCTTTAACAGCGACATTCGGTGACGTTGTAGGGTTAAACAGAAAGGCTGTATGGTCCGGTAGCTGAACACCTTGCGCCGCCAGAATCGTCATGGCCTGAGTCAGCACCCCTGAGCCGCCATCCTCAGATATCCAAGCAACCCCTTTGATATCCTTCGCCTGATACATAGTCCGCGCCAGAAGCAATGCCGACTCGTGTAACTCATTATTCTGGTTTGGGCGAATCGCATTGCTATAATTCCTCAAGCCACCGATACGCTTTTCACCCGGGGTGTAATGAAGGTCAAAACCATTACTATTGACTCTAAAGCTCCCACCTGACATAGGGGCTTCGCCAATACGTGGCGCGGCTGTAGTGGCTGCAAAATTTGGGGATTTATAACCACTGTCACAGATAGCAACCAGTCGATCCTCCTGTGGTTTTATATGCCCATTCTCTTTGTGCTTAGCGCCCCATTTACTATGCTTCTGTTTAATTACAGTGTATAGCCCCGGCTTTGCTCCAGATTTAATCGCCTCACCATAATGAATATCAGCTTCAAAATACAAAATCCTGAATCCATCAGCATCGAGCTTCTCACAGGTGACCTTGCAGCCCGGCAAGATCATCACGAATTCTTCAGTACCGTTGCGGTGAACCGCACCAGGCTTAACAAAGATATTGCTCTGGTGTAGCCGACCCGCAGCGAGCTCATTAATGGCTTTAACCGTGATCTGTGCCCAATAGTTCGTTTCATCTCGAGCTAGCTTGACCAGATTATCGTATATGGGCTTTGCCGCTGGGGTAATTTTGACTGGTTTGCCAGAGTGTTGACCGGCAATAATCAGGTCCTTTGTTGGGGCAGTATTGGAAAACATGCGATAGCATCCTTGTATCTTATTCAGAAGAAATATCTGCTCCAGAGTATAAACACTTTCATGTCAAAAAACATTCTGGGCACAGCCCGGCGGATGGAGTGAATTTATTACTTACGAGGCAGTCGGAAATCCCTCTCGGCTCAATATTACTGATTAATAATCAGGCAAAAAAAATGGCCCCGAAGGGCCATTTTTTATCTGCTAATCAACAATTAAACAGAGTAGTACATGTCGAATTCTACAGGGTGAGTAGTCTGTTCAACACGGTAAACTTCTTCCATCTTTAATTCGATGTAAGCGTCGATCATGTCTTCAGTAAACACGCCACCAGCCGTCAAGAATTCGCTGTTCGCTTTTAGGCTATCTAGCGCTTCACGCAGTGAACCACACACCTGTGGAATCAGTGCTGCTTCTTCTGCTGGTAGATCGTAAAGATCTTTGTCAGCCGCTTCGCCTGGGTGGATCTTGTTCTTAACGCCGTCAAGGCCAGCCATCAACATAGCAGCGAACGCTAGGTATGGGTTAGCTGTTGGATCAGGGAAACGAGCTTCGATACGCTTGCCTTTCGGAGACGCAACGTACGGAATACGGATTGAAGCCGAACGGTTACGTGCAGAGTATGCCAACATAACTGGTGCTTCGAAGCCTGGGATCAGACGCTTGTATGAGTTCGTTGACGGGTTAGTGAACGCGTTCAACGCTTTAGCGTGCTTGATGATACCGCCGATGTAGAACAAAGCAGTTTCAGACAAACCAGCGTACAAGTCACCAGCGAACATGTTTTCGCCGTCTTTCCAGAATGACTGGTGTACGTGCATACCAGAACCGTTATCACCAACCACTGGCTTAGGCATAAAGGTAGCCGTTTTACCGTAAGCAGCAGCAACGTTGTGTACAACGTATTTCATCATCTGCACTTCGTCAGCTTTCTTAACGAGTGTGTTGAACTTAACGCCGATTTCGTTCTGACCTGCGTTCGCCACTTCGTGGTGGTGAACTTCGATATCTAGGCCGATGGCTTCCATGGTGTTACACATAGCAGCACGGATGTCGTGATGGCTATCAACAGGTGGTACTGGGAAGTAACCGCCTTTAACACGTGGACGGTGACCAAGGTTTCCGCCTTCAGTTTTTGAAGCAGTCGCCCATGCGCCTTCGTCAGAGTTGATTTTGTAGAAACAACCCTGCATGTCCGCACCCCAAGTGATGTCGTCGAACATGAAGAATTCTGGCTCAGGACCAAAGAATGCAGTATCACCAAGACCTGTAGACTGAAGGTACTCTTCAGCGCGCTTAGCAACAGAACGTGGATCACGCTCGTAACCTTGCATGGTTGCAGGCTCAATGATGTCACAACGCAATACTAGCGTGGCGTCTTCAGTGAACGGGTCCATGTAGGCAGTGCTATCGTCTGGCATAAGGATCATGTCTGATTCGTTAATGCCTTTCCAACCATTGATTGAAGAACCGTCGAACATCTGACCGGTTTCAAAAAACTCTTCATCAACATAGCGAGAAGGAATGCTTACGTGGTGCTCTTTGCCTTTGGTATCAGTGAAGCGTAGGTCAACCCACGTCACATCATTTTCTTTGATCAGATTCAGAGTGTTCTCTGACATTGTCTTTCTCCAGATGCCGGTTCAATAAAGATCGGGGGATCACCCCGGATTACCATGCTCACTGATAGAGCAATTAGTGTGCCATTTTGGACACCACTTAAACCCGCATTACTGCTGGGTTAATCAAAGCGGTCAAACACCAATACGCACTATCATAGCGCAATATAACAACAGCCCGCACACAAACGGTGCATTTATCTCACCTATGGCGCCAGCCTTTGTCAGGCCCGCACATTATAAGTTCACTGTGCCCGTTTCGTATACGATCTTAGGTGGTCTTTCTTGACCATATCTCGAGGTTATTTACGACAGGTAAAAACTTTACGGCGTTTACTAAAAGAATATCCCGAATTTGCCGCCTTTCAGGTATACTCCGCGCGAAATTTTAACCTTGGCCTCTGACCGTTCACTTGTACGGGTAACCAGACAGGCCCGATAAGTAAAGGCCACTGTTGTGATCGATAATCTCAGAAACATTGCCATCATCGCGCACGTTGACCACGGTAAAACTACCTTGGTTGATAAACTACTGGAGCAATCCGGTACGCTAGACCGCAGCCAGCAAGGCGGCGAGCGCATGATGGATTCTAACGACCAGGAAAAAGAGCGCGGTATTACCATTTTGGCGAAAAACACGTCAATCATGTGGAATGACTACCGCATCAACATCGTCGACACCCCTGGGCACGCCGACTTCGGTGGCGAAGTTGAACGTGTTATGTCGATGGTTGACTCTGTATGTCTGCTGGTTGATGCCGTTGACGGCCCAATGCCTCAGACTCGTTTCGTAACGCAGAAAGCGTTCGAACAGGGCCTACGACCTATCGTTGTTATTAACAAAATTGACCGTCCGGGCGCTCGTCCTGATTGGGTGATGGACGAAATCTTCGACTTATTCGATCGCCTTGGCGCGACGGAAGAGCAGCTTGATTTCCCAGTCATCTACGCGTCTGCCTTAAATGGTATCGCTGGTACTGACCCGGATGAGATGGCTGACGACATGACGCCATTGTTCCAGATGATCGTTGATCACGTTGAAGCACCACAAGTTGAAGTTGATGGCCCCTTCCAGATGCAGGTGTCTGCACTTGATTACGACAGCTTCGTGGGTGTTATCGGTGTTGGCCGCATCAAGCGCGGTAAGCTTAAGCCTGGCACTGACGTTCAGTTGATTACCGCTGAAGGCAAAACACGTAAAGGTCGTATCCAACAGGTTAAAGGCTTCCACGGCTTAAACCGCATTGATGTTGAAGAAGCGAACGCGGGCGATATCGTTTGTATCTCTGGTATCGACGGCCTAAACATTTCCGACACCATTTGTGCAGTTGGCAATGTAGAAGCGCTTCCAGCCTTGTCAGTGGATGAACCTACCGTCAGCATGACGTTCCAAGTAAACAACTCGCCGTTTGCTGGTAAAGAAGGTAAGTACGTTACCTCACGTAATATTAAAGACCGCTTAGAACAAGAACTGATCCACAACGTGGCATTACGCGTTGAAGAAGGCGACAGCCCTGAGAAGTTTAAAGTCTCTGGCCGTGGTGAATTGCACTTGTCGGTATTAATCGAAACCATGCGTCGCGAAGGCTTCGAAATGGCGATTGGTAAGCCTGAAGTTGTTCAACGCGAAATCGACGGTGAACTGCAAGAGCCGTACGAGCAAGTGGTTATCGACGTTGAAGATGAGCACCAAGGTTCAATCATGGAAGAGATGGGTAACCGTCGTGCCGAAATGACCAACATGGTTCCTGACGGCAAAGGCCGCACTCGTCTTGAGTTCATGATGCCAGCACGTGGCTTGATTGGCTTCCGCAGCCAGTTCATGACCATGACGTCTGGCTCAGGTATTCTGACCAACGTATTTGACCATTATGGTCCTATCCTTACAGGTCTAGGCTCTACTCGTCATAACGGCGTAATGGTTTCTATGGTGCCTGGTAAAGTTCTGGGTTATGCCCTATTCACCCTTCAGGAACGTGGTCGTCTATTTGTATCGCCTGCGACTGAAGTGTACGAAGGCATGATCGTGGGTCTACACAGCCGTGACAACGACTTAACGGTTAACCCAACCAAAGCGAAGCAGCTAACCAACGTTCGCGCATCGGGTACGGATGAAGCCATCAACCTAACTCCACCAGTGAAACACACACTGGAACAGGCTTTGGAATTCATCGAAGACGACGAGCTGGTTGAAGTAACACCTATCAGCATCCGTCTGCGTAAGAAGCACCTGACTGAAAACGAGCGTAAGCGTGCTAAGCCTAAGAAAACTAGCTAAGCGCAAGCTGCTCAGTTTTTAGACTAACGTTAGTTCAAAAAAGCCCAGCAATTTGCTGGGCTTTTTTGTGGTGGCTACTCACATCTCTCCGGAAACGAACCCTACGTGCGCTCCTCCTCACGCAAGGTGAGTACTTCATAACCTGCCTCTGTTACTAGAATCGTATGCTCCCACTGCGCCGACAACTTTCGATCTTTTGTGATCACTGTCCAGCCATCTTTTTTCAACTTGGTTTTAGCCGATCCCTGATTAATCATCGGCTCAATAGTGAAGGTCATCCCCGCCTCTAGCACCAAACCTGTATTGGCTTTTCCATAGTGCAAGACTTGCGGCTCTTCATGCATTTCACGGCCAATACCATGACCACAATATTCACGCACCACCGAATACCCCGCCTGTTCGGCGTGGGCCTGTACCGCATAACCTACATCCCCCAACCTTGCTCCGGGCTTAACCACTTTAATACCCTCCCACAACGCCTCATAAGTAACGCGTACCAAACGCTTAGCTTCTTTGCTGGCATTATCAAGAACGTACATTTTGCTCGAATCACTAATAAAGCCGTTTTTCTCTAACGTAATATCAATATTCACAATGTCCTTGCCGCGTAACTTGAAGTTCGCATTAGGAACGCCATGACACACCACATCGTTAACGGACGCATTCAGCGAGTATTGATAACCGTACTGTCCTTTACTGGCAGGGCGGGCTTTCAAAGTATCAATGATGTAACGCTCAACGAGGGTATCCACTTCTAAGGTTGTCATCCCCTCATGTATTTCTTGATCAAGCATATGAAAGACAGAAGCTAGCAAACGTCCGGACTCACGCATCAGCTGGATTTCTTCAGAACTCTTAATCATGCCATTACTCAATGAGTGCCTCCTTAATACTCAAACGTTCCTTTAATAGCTGCTGCCGAACAATATCTTGAAACGTTAATGTGGGGTTCAATTCTGAGAGCATGCCTATCTTCATCCAAAACTCGGCCTGAGCGTTGATAGAACGAGACATGACGGCGCTTGACGTCCGAATCTCGTCATGGAGTTCATCTGAAATTTTAACGATTCCCATAAAATCACCAATATACGTTTTATATACGAATCATATACTCATTCAAATACAACGAGAAGCCTTATGACTCCTTGAAATCCTCGATGTGAGACCTACCAACACCACAAACCCTGTCACCATAGCGTCATACTCTCTCACTATCCTCTGTCGCGTTTTTGCTATAAACAGGGATAGCACCATGACTTACCGCCTACTTTTTGTACTTGCGTGCTGCACTACCAGCATGGTGAATGCAAACCCCGACGTTACGTCTCGCGAATACAAGTTAATGCTGGACGCCTCTCAGTTTAGCTACAACTCAGAATACTCTGACGTTCAGGATCTGATCGACGACGTGGAAACAGCCGTTGAGTCTGCACTAAGCCGAAATGTCACCGGCACACCTCAACTTACAAAACGGCGCACCGTGATGTTCTTCGATGTTCAAGGAAGTTGTGACCTTAACGCCGCTGGGTACTCTTTCCGTGAAAGGGTCGATAACAACCAGTCCGAAGTCACCCTGAAGTTCCGTAGCCAAGATCGTTACATATCCGACTTTGAAGACGTGTCATCTTCAACAAATGGCGCAGAATCCAAGCTTGAAGCTGACATAGGCAAAAGCTCTGAGGCCCCGATAAAAATCGTATACGGCCATTCCACAAAAGCCCCGAACACTCGAACGATTAATAAAGTGGATGATATCCACGCTCACTTCCCCGAGTTTGAAAATGACTACGGCTGGAACGACAACACCAGCCTGAGCCTGGTGGGCAACCTCACTGTTCACGAACGAGTCTATAAAGACGTATTTATTGATCTCGGCCAGCACGATGCTGAACTCAGCGTCACCCTTTGGTACAACGCTGCCCCTACTCAGAGTTCAAGCCCTATCGTCGCCGAAGTTTCATTCAAATACGAAGACAGCTCAGCAGACTACTCCCGTAAGGTCGTTAATCGTGCGCTGGACGCTTTCTCAGCCATGCAAGGGCTAACCAGCTGGGTTGATAACAATGCGCTCACCAAAACCCGATTCGTATATCAATACGACAACTCTTTCTGTAACTGATTAATACCAAGGAAACCCTAATGCCTTTTCACAAAACCCTATTAGCGACAATGATCGCCACCTTTGCACTCACTGGGTGCGGCGGTGATAACAACAATAACGATAACGACAGCAATACCGATGATTTAAGCGACGCGATTGAGGTGCCCGAAGTACCTTTAGCGCCAGAAGATGTGCTTGAGTTTTTTGAAGAGTTTGCAGCCGAAGGCGCTTACCTTCCATACTCAGTTTTGCGCTCTGATTTAATCGATCACAAAACCTCACTGCCTTTCGAAGTACGCAACGGTGGTTTCGGCTCTGCCATGTTCAAAGATCCAAAGAGTGATAACCGCTTCTACGCACTGACGGATCGCGGGCCAAACGCGACCTTCACCGGCGAATACGGCAAAGGCAAAAAATTTCCAACCCCTAACTACACACCGCGCATTGGCTTATTTGAAATCGGCCTAACGGGTGAGATTAGCCTTGTTAGCACCACATTAATGAAGCGCCCAGACGGCACCTTAATTACTGGCTTACCCAACACCTCTGATCTAGGTGGCACTGGCGAAACACCCTACAATGCCGACGGCTCTCCTGTCTTGGTTGATCCAACCATGCCTTATGATGCAGAGACTAACCCTCTGAAGCTAGACGACTACGGCCTCGATCCTGAAGGCCTCGTGGTACTCAGCGATGGCAGCTTTTGGGTCTCCGACGAATACGGCCCGCACATGGTGCACTTTAATTCTGACGGCATAGAAATCGGTCGTATTAACGCGTTTGCTGACGATGACCGCAACACCCACACATTGCCTGCAGAGTTTGGTTACCGCCGTGCAAACCGTGGCATGGAAGGTCTTGCTATTACTCCAGATGAAAAAACTCTGGTAGGTATCATGCAATCAACGATGTATCTGCCTAGCAGTGCGGTTAAAAATCTCGATATTTCCCGCATCGTCACCGTGGATGTTGAAACCGGTGACGTACACCAGTACCTCTACAAACAAGAAAAAGCGCAGAACTCTAACTCGGAGATCATGGCGCTCAGCAACAATGAGTTCATACTTATTGAGCGTGACGGTAGCTTCCTTTATGGCGGCCCTAACGGTGCTGAAGCTGCGACGCCTGATGCCATGAAACGCGTTTATCGTATTAAGCTGAACACAGGCACAGATTTAGAAACGGTTGAAGCAACATCTACAACGGTCAGTTCAGCAGCCGTAGCCATCGAAGAAACGCCAACACTCATGCAAGACGAAGATCTTGGATTGCTAATTAATGGCAACACACTAGAGCAGCAAGTTTTAGCAGACGGTGATTGGTCAACACTGGCCCAGCACAATATCGTCCCTGTAGAAAAAACGCTGGTCGTTGATATGGTGGCTGACGTTGATTACTCGCACGATAAAATGGAAGGCCTGTGGATCATCAATGATAAGTACCTTGGTGTACTGAACGATGACGATTTTGCTACTTGGTCAACCGGCGGTGAGCTTGAGCAGAAAATGCTGGATACCAATACTATCGACGGTAATCGTCTGTATATCGTGCCAGCGGATTTATCCGTCACTGAATGATGCTTTAGGGGCTGAAGCGAGTATTAACCTTACGCTCCAGCTTCAATATTTTAAAAAGCAGACACAAAAAAGGCCGCGATTAAGCGGCCTCTTTTTTACTCATTAATCTGATTAATCAGATGTCTGAGATTGACTGCAATGGGTAGTTTGCTGGTAGCGGACCATCAGCAACACCTGTATCAATTGCAGTTTGTGCAACAGCGGTAGATACAACACCCAACAGACGTGAGTCTGTCGCTTTAGGGATGATGTAGTCTTTGCCGAATTCCATTGAATCAACGCCGTAAGCATCCAGAACTTCTTGAGTCACTGGCTCTTTAGCCAGGCCAGCCAATGCTTTAGCAGCGGCTAGTTTCATTTCTTCGTTGATGCGACGAGCACGTACGTCCAGTGCACCACGGAAGATGAATGGGAAGCCAAGTACGTTGTTTACCTGGTTCGGGAAGTCAGAACGACCGGTTGCCATGATGGCGTCATCACGAGCCGCCGCCACTACGTCAGGCATAATTTCTGGTACTGGGTTGGCACATGCAAAAATAACTGGGTTAGCAGCCATTGTTTTGATTTGCTCGCCAGTCACCATGTCTGGACCAGATAGACCCAAGAAGATGTCAGCACCATTGATCGCGTCGTCGAAACTACGCTTGTCAGTTTCAACAGCGAAGCCAGCTTTGTACTGGTTCAAGTCGTCACGACCAGAGTGAATCACGCCTTTACGGTCACACATAAAGATATTAGCGGGGTTCATACCGGCTAAGATCAATAGTTTTGAACAAGAGATAGCTGCTGCGCCTGCACCCAGTACAGCCATAGTCACTTCTTCAATTTTCTTGCCTTGAATTTCCAATGCATTCAGTACACCAGCAACCGTTACAATCGCGGTACCGTGCTGGTCGTCGTGGAATACTGGAATGTCACATTGTTCGATCAAGGTGCGTTCAATCTCAAAACACTCAGGTGCTTTGATGTCTTCGAGGTTAATGCCACCGAAGGTGATCGCGATACGACGAACAGTATCAATGAATGCTTGTGGGCTTTCTGATTCAACTTCGATATCAATTGAATCAACGCCTGCAAAACGTTTGAACAGAAGGCTTTTACCTTCCATGACTGGCTTAGATGCCAATGGTCCTAGATTACCTAGACCCAAAATCGCAGTACCGTCAGTGATCACGGCAACCAAGTTACCTTTTGCGGTGTACTTGTATGCGTTTTCAGGATCGGCAGCGATTTCTTTAACCGGCTCAGCCACACCTGGGCTATATGCCAGCGACAAATCGCGTGAGGTTTGGGCAGGGGTGGTCAGTTCTACACTGATCTTACCTGGCTTAGGAAACTGATGGTAATCCAGAGCCGCTTGCTTGAAATCTTCTGACATAGTGCTTGTCCAGTTCGTAGCTGTGTTTATTTCTCTACTACCTGTGACCCTACTTCTGAGGGCCTTAGGCGAGGGGCCGTATTTAATACCAAAAAAGCGCTTAGATTTCCAGAAGAAAAGGTCAGGAAGCCAGATTTTTAGGGCTTTCCGCTCGATTTCGTACTTTTGGGGGTAATCACAGGTAAACGTAAGGTGACTTTCAAGCCCGGTGCACTATTTTGGGCCAAAACACTTCCCGCGTGTAATTCGGTGATTCTTTTCACCAATGCCAAGCCAATACCGTAACCACCTGCGGCGTGATCACGTGCGCTATCCACCTGCGTAAAAGCATCAAATATGCGGTTAAGCTCTTCTTCAGGAACACCCGGCCCTTGGTCTTGCACTGAGATATCAACGAAGTCGTCATTAACGTGACAGCCTACCAACAGCTCTCCACCTTCGGGAGAAAAACGAATGGCATTACGGAGAATGTTATCGAACGCGCGCTCGACTAAAAGCCAATCCCAATTGGCATCAACCGGCTTGGCATCCCAATCACGACGAATCGTAAGCCCATGACTTTGGCATTCAATATCTGCGTCGTCGAGCCACTCTGTAATACGACCTTGGACTTCATCTTCTTCCCACAATAGTTCGGCTTCGTCTTGTTGTTGAAGGCGGGCAAGATCGAGCATTTGGCCGATCAGGTTATCAACTTGGCCTACGGCACGTTCGATTCGATCGTGCTCTCCAGCGAGCACACTACCAACGTCTTTTTTACGTGCTATCGCTAGGGCTATTTGTAAACGAGTTAACGGGGAGCGAAGCTCGTGAGAAACATCTCGTACGAGCTGTTGATGACTGTGAAGCAATCGTTGCAGTGACGCCGCCATATCGATCACTTCTTCGGTGAGTGCGCCGATTTCATCATGGCGACGATAACTCTTATTCAGTGCCGACATGTCAAAGTCACCGGACGCTAAACGACGAACAGCGCGCTGAAGCTGCTGCACCGGGCGCGTCAACGACCATGCTAATAAAGAACATAGCAAGGTGACCACCAGCAACATAACCATAGGAATAATCCAGCGATCTTCATCTTCAAAAACGCCCTGCCAACCATCACGCGCTACCGCCACGTAGAGGTAGTTGCCACGGCGTACCGGCCCAATCATTTGCCAGCCATCGTCTTGCCCCCACAGTATTTGTGAACGCTCGGCGGCTTCGTCGGCAAATTGTTCGATGTCATGAGGGAGTTGGCTGATGTTATCTATCGGTGCGATGACTAGATTCCAACCCGGGCGCAGGCGTCGCCACAAGCGACGATCATCCGCCAAGACTGGGCGCTGGGTATCTATAATTTGCCGCAGCAAGCTGGTTTCTTGGATGCTAGCCTGACGATAATAGTCATCTTCGAGCCAAAGAAGGGTGCCTACCGCGGCCCCCATTGCTAACGATACAATTAACCAAAACCACAAAAATATTCGCAGGAAAAGCGAGCGATACCAGCGCACCATGAATGTCTGACCTTATTGATTAAGTGCTACACGCGCACCAGCATGTAGCCACGGCTGCGCACGGTTTTGATCCAGTCAGAATCATCAGGACGTTTACCCAGTTTTTTGCGCAGGTTACTCACGTGCATATCAATAGATCGGTCATACGCCATTAGTTCGCGGCCTAAAGACGCCATGGAGAGCGAGTCTTTATCTACCAAGTCCCCGACGTTTTCCATCAAACATTGCAACACGCCAAACTCCGCGCCGGTAAGCGGTAGCTCGACACCTTCACTCCGTGCCGTTCGCGTAGCAGCGTCCAGCTCTAACTCCCCAACACGCAAAATATCACTTTCTACCGAGCTACCATCGTTGGTGATATCAATACGACGAAACAAGGCTTTAATGCGCGCCATTAATTCATGGTGATGGTACGGCTTGGGAATATAATCATCCGCACCGTGCTCTAAGCCCAAAACACGATCAACGCTTTCACCACGTGCCGTTAACATGATCACCGGGATATTCGATTTTTTGCGCAGGTCTTTCAGCACTTCAAAACCGTTCTTTTTCGGCAGCATGACATCAAGCAGTACTAAATTAAATTCGCCCGATAACGCCTCCTCTAAACCCGTTTCACCATCATGAACCGCCGTCAGTTCAAATCCTTCCATCGACAGATATTCTTTGAGCAGTTCGCCCAGTTCGATATCGTCGTCTATCAACAGTACTGATTTCATAAGTTACCTCTATCTTGAGATTACTCTGCGTTGAGCATTCCGCCCATACAGTTTTACCCTTCCTTACCAAGTGAACTTATAAAGCCAGGCAAAAGACGAGCGTTATTGATCAAGCAGGGTAGCTACCCAGCGGGTACGCTCGTTCACTTCTAATGCAATTTTTACGATCATCGTCAGTGGAATCGACAGCAACATACCGACAGGCCCCAGCACCCAACCCCAGAACACCAAGGATAAAAACACCACCAAGGTAGACAACCCTAAAGTGCGCCCCATCATTTTAGGCTCAACGATGTTTCCATAAAATGTATTGGCAACGACATACACCGTGGCGGTAATTAACGCCTCACCAACCCCAAGCTGAATAACGGCGATCAATACCGCAGGTACTGCAGCAATCATAGAGCCTATGTTCGGGATGTAATTCAGCAAGAAGGCGACCAAGGCCCACATCGCTGCGTAATCTACCCCAATAATCGCCAGCGCAACCCCGATTGTGGCACCGGTCATTACGCTGACCGCTGTTTTGATTACTAAATACTTTTGAACCAGCTTAGAGAAGCGAGCAAAGTGCTTGGTCGCATCCGTATTATCGCCAAACGCTTTACGTAACTTGTCTGGAAACCCCGACGCTTCCAGTAAAATAAAAATCACCGTAAACAGTATCAAAAAGGTGTTAGCTAACACGCCCCCCAAACCGTTAAAAATGTTGGCGACCATTTTCATCACCGCGCCGGGATTAACATATTCGCGCAGCACATTATCCGACATGTCGATGCCCCTAGCCTGCACCCACAACACAGATTGATCGACCAAAGCCTGCAATTTACTTTCGTACAAAGGCATATCTTGATAAAAGGCCGTGATAGTTCGGCCAATGAAACTCGCCAGCAGAGTGCCGATTAACAAAAAGCCAACCAGTATCAGCAGCAGCGATAAAACTTGTGGCACACGATGGCGCGTTAGCCAGGTCATTAAAGGCGCGCTCAACATCGCAATAAATATCGCAAGTAAAAACGGAATTAGGATACTCGCAGAGCTTTTAATGCCTGCAATCACGATAACAAAAGCGGCGGCACTGAGAATAATATTGCTACCAAGGCGCTGATCACTTTGATTCATGGGAGTCCTTTTTATAAATCCTAGTCAATAAGCCCCCACCTTACCCCAGAGTAAAAAAAACCTCTATTGCAGGGTTGCATTCGTTTTTGATCTATGTAGAATACGCAGCCTCTAAAGCGGAAGTGGTGAAATTGGTAGACACGCTAGATTTAGGTTCTAGTGCCGCAAGGTGTGAGAGTTCGAGTCTCTCCTTCCGCACCATCATTATTTGGGAATGGCTATGTCTGGCCTACTCATACTATTAAGTTTCCTCCTTCTAGGAAATCTTATTCAAAGTGGTTTAGCCCTGCCGATACCCGGCTCCATCATTGGAATGCTACTGCTTTTAGCCATGTTAATCACTCGTGGCAAATCCCCTCAATCGTTACAAAGCATCAGCAAAGTTTTATCGCCATTGTTGCCGTTATTTATTATTCCGGTCAGTGTCGGCATCGTTACCCAGAAAGAATTACTCGCAGAGAATGGCATGGCTTTGCTGGTTATTATGGCCATTAGCCTAATACCTGGTGCTCTGGTTTGTGCCGCAGTTATGATGGTGGGCAAAAAATCATGACGAATATTCTGCAACAGTCTTTAGTTATTGAGCTTCTGCATACGCCCTTATTTTGGGCGACCTTGACTATAAGCGCATTTATTATTGGTCAACGTCTCTACCACTTGTTAGGCAACAGCGCTTTTTTACCGCCCATTCTGACCGGCATCATCCTTGTCGCTGTTATTTTAGAAGTGACAGGCATTTCATTTGATACCTATATGGAAGGCGGTCAGTTTTTACACCTAATGCTAGGCCCTGTTGTTGTAATGCTCGCCGTGCCCTTGTATCAATTTATTCACGTCATGCGCAAAGAGTGGCTCCGTATCTCGTTGGCGATCAGCTTAGGCAGCATTGCGACGGTAGGCACTGCGGTGGCCATGACACACTACTGGATCGGTATTCCTGAAATCACAGTGACCATGGCCACAAAATCTGTAACTACCCCGGTGGCCGTAACTTTAAGCGAGCAACTTGGCGGTATTGGCGCGTTGGCATCCGCATTTGTGATAGTTACCGGTGTCTTTGGTGCGTTAATTGTTCCACCATTACTGCAACTAACTCGCCTTGATGCGCCCAAAGCTGTCGGCCTCTCATTAGGTGTCTGCGCACACGCCATTGGTACTGGACGTGCGTTAGAGTTAGGCAACGAACAAGCTGCCTATGCGGCCATGGCCATGTCACTGACTGCCACACTGCACGCCGTCGCACTGCCTTGGCTAATGTAAAAAAATTAAGGATGTCTCATGAAAGCCGTACTACGAAAAATATGTTCACCCGTACTCAATATATTTGAATCAGGCAGCAACGAATTTGTTTACCGCCCGTCACACCGCAAAATCTTAATTGCTGTTGGCGTATTATTTTTTATCCTAGCGGGTGCTGCGATTTCTATATCAATCTCAGTAGAGCAATACGCAGGGCTAATGCCAGGCAGTATCTTTTTGATTGCCGGGCTAGTGTGTGAAATCGTCGCCTTACTTGGTACCGATAAAGCCGTGGCCAACATGTGGAAAAGCAAATAGTCGAACAAGAAGCCGCCGCCATGCCCTCCAAGTAGACACCCAACATGTCAGGTAAAAAACACCGCCTCGACCGTTTTATCAGCGCCAAAACCGGCACACCTAAAAGTAAAGTGCGCCTCATGCTGGCGCAAAAACGAATTTACGTTGATGGCCAGCTCGCTACCGACATTAACCAACCGATTGATCAGTTTTCTCACGTCGCACTCGACGGTGCCGTTGTTCAAAATAATACTCGACGATACATCATGATGAACAAGCCCATCGGCGTTGTTAGCGCCACCAAAGATGAGCAACACAAAACCGTGATGGATTTATTAGTCGAAAAAAATATAAATACTGACGACCTGCATGTCGTCGGCCGCCTCGACTTAAATTCATCCGGATTATTATTACTCACCAACGACGGTGACTGGTCGCGGGCGTTAATGTCACCCGAAAAGAAAGTCGCCAAGGTCTATGAAGTTACCCTCGAAAACCCCATCACCGACGAATGCATACAAGCCTTTGCCAACGGCATGTATTTTTCTTATGAAGACATCACCACCAAACCAGCCCAGCTAGAAAAGCTGTCAGAATGCGTTGCAAAAGTAACCTTAGAAGAAGGGCGCTACCACCAAATAAAGCGCATGTTTGGGCGATTTAGAAACCCTGTGCTGGCGTTGCATAGAGTGAGTATTGGCGAGATTAAATTGGATACTGATTTAGCGCCAGGAGAGTGTCGGTCGATTATGCCTAGACGTTAAATCTGACTTTAAAGGCATCGTCGGGCTTTAGACGAAGTGAAATGAAAAATCTCACTTTTTATTCCTTAAAAGATCAATCGTGTAATAAATCACTGTAAATGGATAAGATAAAATTATGCTACACAATATAAGCCAGAGTTTCTTTTTATAAAAAATAGAATCCAAAACCCCCCAACCCCAACACATAAGAGCCAAAATAACAAATGGATGAGAGGAATATGAATCAAAATCATCAGAAAATTCCAGCCCATAAAAGTGCAAAAATTTAGATGTAATAACAATAAAAATAGGTAGCCAAAATAAAAGCAACATAAAGAATCTCATGAAGCCTCCCATTTCAAAGCTGTATAAGCTTCAAAACCAATAAGCATACCAAGTGAGAATGACCACTGACTTGAATCCTTATCATACCCTTTGAAATCTGTACCTGTTGTAGTTTCAGGTAATATTCCTATTTCATCCATAAAATTAGTCGGACTCCAATTCTCCCCGGATTCAATAAGAGTTTTCATATACAATCTTTGATCAGGAGTTAATTTATGTTCACAAATAACAAGGACAGTCATTCTAAGAATATTCCTAGCCTTGTTATGATTTTTTGAGTAATTCCGATAGCTTCTTTTTGCCGTTTACACTATCGATAATGACGCTACTTGCACCTTTGTCGGCAGTCCACCAGTCACATTTTGCATAAGACTCGTCATTAAATATTTTCTTTAAAAATTTTTCTTCGTCAAGGACAGTTAAAGTGATTTTATTGCCCGGCATGAGCTGAACAAAATAATCTCCACCTCCTATTTCGGTATAGCCACTTATTGCTAATGTATTGTTGTTTTTCGTACAAAACAAAGAGTACTCATCTATTTTTGCTTTATCGCCAACAGTTAAGTCCTTAATATACAGCTTTCCTGTAACCGTACCTATTTTACTGACAGGTATATCCCACAACATATCTGCGCTGGCGATAGAGGCAATCAAAGCCCAAATAAATATAGCAAGTCTGAAAATCATGTTATTCTCCCTATTAACCAATAACGCCGCTCAGCACGCGTGACTACGAAATGGAGGCGGCACCGTGCCTGTCCCTGTTAGGCAATTAATCAATGCTACTCCATGAGCTCGGCTCTTTATAGCGCGTAAACATTTCAGGTTGCTCTTGGGAAAATTTATAGAAAAACTCTCCCATTTGATTGATGAGAAACCTCAAAAAATACTCCAATTCTCTCAACTCTTGTTCACCAAGATGCAGGCCTTCATTGAACTGAAAATGGGGGAAACTGATCCCCATATCCTTTATGGGAAAAGTAGTAACCCTGAAATGCATTTCTTCTACAGCCGAGTGCGCCACAATTTTTCGTCGGAGTTCCAAGACTTTTTCAATCAAAGCTTTTTGATCTTCGCTCAAGGTGATACCGAGAGCACGAAATCCAATCGTTGTACCTTTTCTGGTCTTTTCGAAAGGGCGCGCCATTGAAATAATCAGCGTGGATTCATAGCACCTAAAACGACGAAACTCGACTTTTCTGTACTTAACATCGAAATCACAATCCTGCAGCAAAAACGTCAGAGCAGAGAGCGCCTGCTGGAAATCCCAAACAGAATAGATAGCCCTTTCGAGTTGTGCTTCATTGATGTTCATAGTGCCTAACAATGTATTAGTGGGCATAAGAATTTATCCTGGGTGAATATTTCAAAATTCCCAGTACAACTTCTTGATGTAATTAAGAAATCTTCCATAACTCAACACTCCCTTCCAGAAAACGCGCACGCCTGTTATTTCGGTTTTAGCTTGCACATAAGCTTGCACATAAGCTTGCACATAAGCTTGTGCACTCTGCTGTCAACCCGAGGATAGCCGTTGATTCGCGTAGCATTTACGTTACTACTCTCTAAATAAACGAGCAAGCACGAATGCAAAACATGCTCTATCTATATGATTTATTTCTTCAACCAACGATCATCCAACAAAGCTCGCCCCAACAGCACGGCCACAACACCGCCGAATAAGTTCGCGATTAACTCGCCAGCGTATATAGAACGAGCATCTAGCCAAAAACCTAAGCCCCACGCCACCGGAATCATAAATACGGTCACGCGCAGCACTGACTGCATTAATGCAAAGTTTGCACGATCCATGGCGTTTAATGCGCCGTTTACAACGATCAGTGCACCAAAACCGGCATAACCCCAAACAGAAATTAATAAATACGAAGAAATTGCTCCGATCACCTCAGGGTCATCAGTAAACACATGCGCTAAAGGCTCACGCCACCCAATCAATAAAGCGCCCGCGACGAGTCCATAAACAAGACAAAAACCGAGGGATAACCATAACGCACGCCGCGCACGATCTCCATATCCTGCGCCCCAGTTCTGTCCGACGATGGCACCAATAGAACTGGATAACGCTAATAAAGGAACGATGGCCAAACTTTGTAAACGCCCACCAGCCCCAAAGCCGGCCACCGCCGCATCGCCGTATTGCGCCAACATCGCTGTGAGTATCGACAAGCCCATCGGGTTCACTGAGTTGGATAACGCCGCGGGGCCGCCGACTTTAAATAAGGCCTTTAAGTCTGTCGTTGGGTGCGCTTCTTTTAATGAGGTCAACGACAAACGCAGCGGACTGCGTTGTACCAAAACCAAAGACACAAACGCACCAATACACCAACCCGATATAGTGGCGTAGGCGGCACCCTCTATGCCGAATCCTTCAAACGTCCCTAGCCCTTCAATCGTTCCGATGCCATGAATCAAAATCGGGTCAAGTATCCAGTTGCTTAGTGCCAGTGTTAGTAAAATCAACGAAGCTTTGCCCGCCATCCCTTGCCCGCGCAAGGTGCCATTGCCTGCCATAGTTACTAGCAATACCGGGAAGCCAAGTGCAAACGGGGTCATGTAGGCATCAATTAATACAATCAACTCAGGGGAGGCATTCATTAATTGAAATAACGGAATTTTGAAAAAATACAGCAAGGTGGCAATCAACAAACCAAATAGTATGGCCACTACTAAACCAAAACCGGCCAAGCTCTGTGCTCGAATCCGGCTGCCGCCACCTAACGCGCGTGAGACAACGGAAGCGATACCGGCAATAACCCCAATGCCCAATGAGGACAACGCCATAATCACAGGAAAGATGAAACTCACCGCTGTCAGAGGGGCCTCGCCAAGAAGGCCAATATAATAAGCATCAACCAACCCGACCGACATAATCGCCAGCACCCCAAATACCATAGGCAAGGTCTGACGAATCAAGTGATTTCCCACTGAGCCTTGGGTCAGGGTTGCGCCTTCAACGCTCATAGCATTCTCGATCACGGAAAAAGATGGTTGCAGGTTAGCATATTCACTGAACAGGGAATCGAAAGGACTGTTCGAGCTGGAAGCCTAATGAGACGCCAATACATATGAGAACTAGGTGGAGTGGCTCAGGCTTGGTCTGACACTGACCTTGAACCAATCCTAGTTATTCTTTAAATCAGAAATCCAATTTTTCACATATGCCAGAACTAGCTCAGCACCTTCGTTTGTTTGAAGTAATTTTATTGGATATTGACCTTGCATATGGGGGTTCGCTTTTTCAAGCCACTTAAACACCTTCGATCTTCCTCCACATACTGGTTTTGCAAGTTCTATAATTTCATTCAACTTATCTGGATTCGCATACCAAGAGTCAGGTTTTTCTGTTGCTTTTCGACGTCCCGATATCACTCGTGGCAATTGAGACCTCTCTATCTCATCTTGATTGATATGTGTTCTTTTCCAGTCCGCATATTTTGTTAGCTCGGCATTTGCTCTGCGCTCTTCAGGGTTGCGCACAGGAACAACCACCCCAACAAGCACAGATGTATTTTCTTTAATCATTTTCAACGCGGGAGAAATATCAGTGTCATTAGTTACAAAAACAGCATGATCAATATTGCCAACGATAGCATCATGATAGGCGTGCAAAGCAAGATTTACATCGCTTTGCTTTTCTTCCATTTTCCAGATGATTACATCACTACAATCTTTGGGTTTAATACTAGAGTCAACGTCAGACACTTTACGTGCTGAAACTTTATTTATGGAGTAATAACCTTCGACTATTGAAACTTCATTAGGATATAAATTTTTTAATGCTTGATGGTATCGAGCCTGTGAAGATACAGAGTCTGGTGAGCTGGCAGCATTGCCCAGTATTTTAGCTGTGAAAAAATTCACAGGACTTTCGTTGCAGAGAACTATTGATAACGGCTTAGACTGACTGTTCACAACAGTTATCGAAGGAAGAATTTCATCCTTAAATAACCTATATATGTCTAGCCATTTAAATGGCGAGCCTTTCAAGCAACCGTAATAAAGGTTATATCCATCAATGTACACTTTAGTACGAAGCGGCAACTGCTTATCCATAGCTTGTCCCTTAAATGAAAAAACCGGCTTGCGCCGGCTTTTTCTCCCTGTAGCAAGGCGGTCAATCCGCACCGGCAACAGGGTTAGTTGTTAAGATGATTCTGGTATAGACATAGCACTAAGTCAACTTCAAATTGCGCATCAAAGCACCCGCCCCTCAAACCGCCCAGCCAAATATTCCATCGCTAACGCTAGGCCACCAATGGCGCGGCCTTCGTTAAAGTCATTACGTGCATACAGCTCTGGTAAATCAGCAAATTTCCACGGTACAAGCTCCAAAGGTTCAGGTTCGTCGCCTTCAAGTACCGATGGATACAAATCACGGGCAAGCACCACATCAATGCCGCCGCGCATGTAACTGGGCGATAGGCTCATGTTTTTTAGATAGACAAATTCGCGCGCAGCGTAGCCGATTTCTTCTTGAAGCTCACGGTTGCAGGCGTCGCGCATGGTTTCACCCAAATCTACCGCACCTTTTGGCAAAGTAAGGGTGTAATCTTCCACGCCTCCGCCATACTCTCTTATGAGCGCGAAGGTGTCGTTATCGAGCAGTGCGATCATCATCACGGCACCACTGCCACCCGGCACCAGTCGTTCGTAGGTGCGTTCGACACCATTGCTGAATCTTAAGTCGATTGACTCTATACGAAACAAGCGACTTTCGGCGACAATGGAGCGATGCTGGATTTCGGGTTTTTTATGCATAACAGCCCTGCTTTAATAGCGACTAAACGTATTTCATAAGGTATTAGCGCATGACGATGCCAGAGTGGCAAGAAATTGATACGGTTCTGCTGGATATGGACGGTACTCTACTAGACCTACATTTCGACAACTATTTCTGGCTTGAGCATGTGCCCAGTAAATACGCTGAGCATCATGGCTTAAGCGAAGAAGAGGCCCTTGCGGAGTTGAATAAAAGCTTCGTTGGCTTGCGTGGCACGCTCAATTGGTACTGTCTGGATCACTGGACTGAGTTAACAGGTTTACCGATTGCCGAACTTAAGCGTGACGTCCAAGACCGCATTGGCTTCCGCCCGCATGTGAAAGATTTTCTCGATACCATGAAGGCACTAGGCAAACGTACCGTGATTGTTACCAACGCCCATCGTGACAGTGTGAACTTAAAAATGGAGCGCACCGGCTTAGATCAAATGGTCGACCGCGTTATCAGCTCACATGATTATAAAGAGCCAAAAGAAAGCCAAGCGTTTTGGGATCACTTGCATCGCGAAGAAGACTTCAACCCAGAACGCACCTTATTGATTGACGACAGCCAAGCGGTATTAGAATCCGGCTCAAAATGGGGCGTTCGTTGGTTATTGACCATCTTTCATCCAGACAGCCAGAAAGAACCTAATACCGAAAGCCAGTTCCCCGGCATTCATCATTTTGATGAGCTGCAACTCAACAAAGACAAGTAAGCCCTAGCGGCAATGGTTGATGACAGTCGTTGATGGCAATGATGTATGACCTTGTAATACGCTGCCTTCGCCACCACATATTGAACTTATGACAGAATCACATACAAAAATTCGCCTAGATAAGTGGCTCTGGGCGGCACGTTTCTTTAAAACTCGCGGGCTAGCGAAAGCGGCCATTGAGGGCGGGAAGGTGCATTACGATGGTCAGCGCTGCAAAGTCAGCAAGACGATCGATGTGGGTGCAAAACTGACGATCCGCCAGGGCTTTGATGAAAAAGTCGTTGAGGTTATTGCGCTGTCAGAGCATCGTCGTGGCGCACCTGAAGCGCAACTTCTTTATAAAGAAACGCCCGAAAGTATCAAAGAGCGGATGGATAAAGCCGAATATCGCAAGGTCGTGCGCGCCCATCAAGCTGCACCGGATCACAAACCCAACAAAAAAGAACGTCGCGATATGCGCCGCTTTGAAAACAAACAGGATCTCTGAGAATGTCTGCTCAACAGGCCAGCGCCGATACGCTGCAACGCTTTAGTTTTGATAAAACCGCGATTCGTGGCGAGCTTACCCATCTAAACGACAGCTATCAGGGCGTCTTAAAGCGTCACAAGTACCCAGAACCGATTGCCATTGCGATTGGTGAGTTGATGGCGGCAACAGCTTTGCTGAGCAGCAACCTCAAGTTTCCGGGTAGATTAACATTGCAAATACGCTTAACCGGCAATGTAACATTGCTTCAGGCTGAATCGAGCGAGAAAGGTCAGCTGCGCGCGATTGCTCGATACGATGAAAATATCGAAGCCACCGAATTGGCGTTCGAAGACGGCCAAATGATCATTACGATTGAGCCAGAAGTAGGGCAGCGCTATCAGGGCATTACCGCTATCCAAGGTGGCAATATCGCCGGGGCTATCGAAGACTACTTTATGCAATCTGAGCAGCTTGGCAGCCGTTTCTGGTTAAAGTGTGACGGTACGATAGCCGCGGGCTTTATGCTGCAACAAATGCCATCAGCCACTGGCGACGACCCAGACGCATGGGATCGTATTAGCCACTTGGGCAGCACCATTAAAGATGAAGAATTACTTCTATTGCCGAACGACACCTTACTGCATCGCCTCTATCACGAAGAAGACGTGCGTATTTACCCAGCTTCAGACCTGAGCTTTTTCTGCACCTGCTCAAAAGATCGCATCGCCACCGCGTTGCATCAACTCGGTCACGCTGAACTAAAAAGTATCATTGCCGAGCAGGGAAAAATCGCCATTAATTGTGATTTTTGCCAACAAGCCTATGCCTTTGATGGCGTGCAAATTGATGAGTTATTTCCAGAACACAAACTGCAGTAATTGACTGCAGCTAACATCCTGACAGGTATTGACGAAGATATCGGTCAAAAAGCGACCAGCGGGGCTTAGCGTGGGCGCAATTTTCTGGCATAATCGCCGGTCTAAAATTTTGGGCTCGCCCCGTACACCCTCAGGGCGGTTTATAGAGATACAGAGTATGGCCACAAGCCGTACGTAATTTACGAGGACCCTACGGGGCACCGATATGACTGTTTACACTGACTTATCCACACCATTCCTAGTAGAACAAGCCATCGCTCGCGGTGAAGGCCAGCTACAGGACAACGGCGCGCTAGTAATCAAAACTGGTAAGCGTACTGGTCGCTCTCCGATGGACAAATACATCGTTGAAGAGCCAAGCAGCAAAGACGCCATCGACTGGGGCAACATCAACCGTCCATTCGATGCCGACAAATTTGATGCTCTGTGGGAGCGTGTAGAAGAGTATATTTCTCAGCATGACAGCTTCGTATCTAACGTTCATGTCGGTTCTGATCCTCAGCACTACCTTCCAGTTAAAATGACCACTCAGACTGCTTGGCAGAACCTGTTTGGCCGCAACCTGTTCATTCGCCCTGAAGGTTACAACCCTTCTGATAAAGAAGAGTGGCAGATTCTAAACGTTGCGGGCTTTGAATGTGTTCCTGAGCGTGATGGCACCAACTCTGACGGCGCAGTGATCGTTAACTTCGCACAGCGCAAGGTACTATTGGCTGGCATGCGTTACGCAGGCGAAATGAAGAAGGCCATGTTCGGTGTACAGAACTTCCTACTTCCAGAAAAAGACGTGCTGCCAATGCACTGTTCAGCCAACGTGGGTGAAGACGGCGATACTTGTTTGTTCTTCGGTCTGTCTGGCACCGGTAAAACAACCCTATCTGCTGACCCAGAGCGTTACCTGATTGGTGATGACGAGCACGGTTGGGGCAAAGGGACAGTCTTCAATATTGAAGGTGGTTGCTACGCAAAAACAATCGATCTATCGCAGAAAAATGAGCCAATCATTTGGGACGCGATCAAGTTCGGCGCCATCGTTGAGAACGTTGTGATCGACGAAGCCACTCGCAAAGCAGACTACAACGACGTTAGCCTGACTGAAAACGGCCGTTGTGCTTACCCACTTGAGCACGTTGAAAAGCGCGTACTTGAGAACATGGCAGGCGAACCTAAAGCAGTTATCTTCCTGACCTGTGACATGACTGGCGTATTGCCTCCTGTGTCTGTGCTTACGAAAGAACAAGCGGCATACCACTTCCTGTCTGGCTACACCGCATTGGTTGGGTCAACAGAAATGGGCGGTTCTAAAGGCCTGAAGTCTACGTTCTCGACTTGCTTCGGCGCACCTTTCTTCCCACGTCCAGCAGGCGAATACGCTGAGTTGTTGATGAAGCGTGTGACTGAATTCGGTTCACAGGTTTACTTAGTAAACACTGGTTGGACTGGCGGCCCTAACGGCGGCGGCGGTGAGCGTTTCAGCATCCCAACGACTCGTGCGGTTATCGCTGCTATTCAAACTGGCGCATTGCGTGATGCAGAGACTGAAGAGCTGCCAGTGTTTGGCCTTCAGGTGCCTAAGTCTGTTGATGGTGTTGATACCACACTACTTAACCCAACCAAGGCATGGGCTAACCTGTCTGATTGGGAAGGTGCAGCGCAAAACCTAGCAAACCAGTTTGTTGAAAACTTCAAGAAGTACGACGTATCTGACGCGATTGTGGCGGCAGGTCCTCAGCTTTAAGAAGCGGTGTAGACACAAAAAACGGGAGCTTCGGCTCCCGTTTTTTATGCCTCACCATTTATTCAGGTACTGAACAATGACTCGACCTCAACCACTCTTCCTAACAGCTGTAAGGCCTGACGCATACATTTAGTCCGCTTCCGATTATACTCTGCGCCTATTATTTTCAATCGTTAGAGTCATCGTCGCCATGAGCCAAATATCCATTTCTAGTCGTATCGCCACCGAGTTAAATATTCGCCCACAGCAAGTCGATGCCACCATCGCGTTGTTAGATGAGGGCGCCACGGTGCCGTTTATTTCTCGTTACCGTAAAGAAGTGACTGGGTCGCTGGATGATACCCAGCTGCGTAATCTTGAAGAGCGTTTGCGCTATATTCGCGAGATGGAAGATCGCCGTGCTGCGGTCATCAAGAACATCGAAGAACAAGGCAAGATGACGGATGAGTTAAAACGCGATCTGTTAAGCGCCGATACCAAAACCCGTATTGAAGATCTGTACCTGCCTTACAAACAAAAACGCCGCACAAAAGGCCAAATCGCAATTGAAGCCGGTATTGAGCCGCTCGCTAATGCACTGTTTGAAAACCCAACACTAACTCCCGAGTCCGAGGCTGAAGCATTTATTGATGCCGAACAGGGCTTTGCCGATACCAAGGCGGTATTGGATGGCGCGAAGTATATTTTGATGGAGCGTTTTGCCGAAGACGCCAACCTGCTCGCCACCCTGCGCAACTTCCTCAAGCAAGAAGCGGTTGTGTCAGTTCGTGTGGTGAAAGGCAAAGAGAACGAAGGTGAAAAATTCGCCGATTACTTTGAGCACGACGAGCCCCTGAAGAAAGTTCCGAGCCACCGCGCTCTGGCTATCCTACGTGGTCGCAACGAGGGGATTTTATCTTTCTCATTAATCACTGGCGAGCCTGAAGACAAGCTGGCCTCTGCGCCTACCTCAAGCCCATGCGAAGCCATGATTGCTCAACATGTCGGCATTAAAAATGAAAATCGTGCCGCCGATAAATGGCTCACCGAAGTCGTGAAGTGGACGTGGCGCATCAAGCTACTGACCCACCTTGAAACCGAGTTAATTGGCCAGTTACGCGAACGAGCTGAAGAAGACGCCATTAAGGTCTTTGCCGATAATCTAAAAGATCTGTTACTCGCCGCGCCTGCTGGTCCTAAGGTCACGATTGGTCTTGATCCTGGGTTACGTACTGGCGTTAAAGTCGCGGTCGTGGATGCCACTGGGAAGGTGCTCGACCACTGTGCGATTTTCCCGACGCCGCCACAAAATCGTATTGCAGATTCGGAAGCCGTGATCTTCGCCTTGATCAAAAAACATAATGTTGAATTGATCGCGATTGGTAACGGAACAGGAAGTCGTGAGACGGATAAGTTCGTCGGTGACTTACTGAAAAAACACAGCTTATCTAACGTTCAAAAAGTCATCGTCAACGAAGCCGGTGCCTCGGTTTATTCGGCCTCCGAACTGGCCGCGAAAGAATTCCCAGATCTCGATGTAACCATTCGTGGTGCAGTTTCCATCGCTCGCCGTCTGCAAGATCCACTGTCTGAGTTGGTTAAGATTGAACCTAAATCCATTGGTGTTGGGCAGTATCAACACGACGTTAATCAGTCACACTTAGCGCGTAGCCTTGATGCTGTTATTGAAGACTGTGTGAACTCGGTCGGTGTGGATTTGAATACCGCCTCCGTGCCTTTGCTTACCCGAGTATCTGGCCTTAATAGCACGCTCGCAAATAACATTGTGATGTTTCGCGATGATAACGGTGCCTTTGATTCACGCAAAGCCTTGCTTAAAGTCGCTCGCCTTGGCGGCAAGACGTTTGAGCAGGCTGCTGGTTTCCTACGCATTATGAACGGCAAAAACCCATTAGATGCCTCAGGCGTCCACCCGGAGTCCTATCCAATCGTTGAACGCATTGCCCATCAGTTTTCGCGCGATGTCAGCAGCTTGATTGGTGATAGCGCCTTTCTTAAAACTGTCAATGCGGGCCAATTTGTCGACGAAAATACCGGCTTAATTACGGTCAATGATATTGTCGCCGAATTGGAAAAGCCTGGTCGCGATCCACGACCTGAGTTCAAATTCGCTGAATTTCGTGACGGCATCGACGACATCAAAGACCTTAAGCCGGGTATGATACTTGAAGGCGTCATCACTAACGTGGCCGCGTTTGGTGCGTTTGTAGACCTTGGCGTTCACCAAGATGGCTTAGTCCACATATCAGCACTATCAGATACCTTTGTAAAAGACCCTCGCGACGTCGTGAAAGCAGGGGATATAGTTAAAATTAAAGTAATGGAAGTTGATGTGTCGCGTAAGCGCATTGGCTTATCGATGAGATTATCGGACGATAGCACCCAGACAAGCAGCAAACGCGAAGAAAGACCGAAGCATTCCGTCAAACACGACCGTCAAAGTTCTCGTGCACCCGAGAACTCAGGGGCGATGGCAGGAGCCATGGCAGCAGCGCTAGCGAAAGCACGCAAATAGCAACAAAGTACAGCGAACAGAATTTAACATCGTGAATATATTAAAACCACTTGCCGTTATTTTATCTATCACACTTTGCACTGAAGCCTATGCGCAGATCGGCTTCGATGACGAGCTGCTATTCGACCCAATGATTGGAGAAGTGCCGCACGTGCTGAGTGCTGTACGTTTACATCAACCCACTGCAGAGGTGCCTGCCAGTGTCACTGTGCTTGATGCACAGTTCATTAAAGCAACAGGGGCAAAAAACATTCCGGATCTTTTTAGGTATGTTCCTGGAATGTTAGTCGTCCCTGAACCTTATGATAATAGCGATAGTATTGTGTACCACGGTGGCCCAGCTCTATACCCCAAAAGTATGGAGGTTCTTATTGATGGCCGCGCAGCCTACAGTGCAGGGCTATCTGCCGTTGGCTGGAATCAACTTGCAGTCACTGTCGAAGAAATCCAACGTATTGAGGTTGTACGAGGGCCAAGTTCTACAGCATATGGTACAAATGCCTATCAATCTGTTGTAAACATTATTACCAAACACCCAGTTGATACCGTCAGCGAACACAGCATAAGCATTCAGGCAGGAAATAATAACGATCATTACTTAAAAGCGCAAAGTGGTTTCAACTTTGCTGGGGGGCAGTGGCGAGTTAATGCTGTAGATAAAGGAACAGATCACCTTCAAGATAATAATACCGAACGCCTCAATTGTGATCCGTCGTGCCCTGATCGTCGAGATGTTAATATGATTAATTTACGGGGGTATTATGACCTCTCATCAAATCAGTCATTAGATACGGCAATCATATTTACCAATGCCCAAAGAGATTTGCCCCAATATATTCTAGACAACAACAATGTTTCTGAAGAAAAAATAGAAGTCGGCTTACGGTATTTCAACGAATTGAGCACTCAGCACCATATCCAGATATCAGCGTATGGATATCAATTCGAACGAGATCAGGTTCAAACGGTGAATAGCTTGCCTGTAGGTTATTCAGACCCCGACCTTTTTGAACTGTTCAAAATAAACCCTACTGCTGCCAACCAAATAGCATTAGGAGAAGCCCCTACAGCCATTAATGCTTCAAACCCGCAAGAGATTGCATTACTACAAGCGCTAACGCTTAAATACGTAAATCCGGTTGATTTTCTAACCCCCCTATCTGGCGTGTCCTATGCACAAACAGAAGAGATACGAGCCGATATTGAACTTCAGGACACCTATGCAATTACACCCGACTTAACGTTACTTAGTGGCATAGGCTATCGTGTAGATCAAGTAAGCTCGGCATCGTACTATGGGCGTACGATTACTAATCGCAGCTTGCGCTTGTTCGGAAATATTAATTGGCGCGCTAATGAAAAATGGGCCTTTCATGCAGGGCTTATGAACGAAAACTCTGAGCTTGATAGCTCAGCCTTATCATACCGCGCTGCAGCTAATTACTTAATCAGCTCCATTGAATCACTACGCTTCGTCTATAGCCGTGCATCTAAGAATCCAGATTTTATTGAGCAATACGCTAACTGGTCCTATAAAATTGATAATATTGAGACTGAATCTCCATATGCTGGTGAGTACTTCTATCATACGTTTGTTGCTGATGGTAATTTAAAGTCTCAACACATAGATTCTTACGAATTAGGATACTACGGCAAATCAATAATTTATGATGCAGAGTGGGATATCCGTCTATATTATGAGAATTTATCCAATGTTATTTATCTTTGGCCAGCTATTCTGAGCAGCACGGCATACCAAAATAATGAAATTAAATTCTATGGTACTGAATTACAATTTAGTAAAAAACTAGGCGAGCATCACTCCATACGCTATACAGGCAGCGTAAGCAAAGCTGACTCAGAAACAGAGCAAGGAGTAACAGAGGAGGAGCTTCTCGCTATATATTCACCGCTATCTCAAAGCATAGGGTTCCAATCAGAAATAATGCATTCAATAAATAGCATGTTAAGTCTATTCTGGACGAAAGACTTAGGAGGACCATCATCCGAAGGCAATGAAAACGTCGAATTTAAGCGTATGCATCTGAACATCTATGGTTTAATTGACGTCCCTTCAATAGATAATATCTCATGGGCTCTAAGTTTGCAGCATGACCTATCCAACGACCCTAGCATTCAACACGGCAGCAAATATTTGCAAAAAACTAGGCTTCAACTGGAACTAGGGATGAATTTTTAGATGTATTTTAACGAACCAATTTTAACATCATATACGAGTTCGGTTTATGATCATGATATCATTAAAAATATATCTCTAAAAATAAAAAATACTATAGAGATATACACAAATTAACTAAAGCCCAAGCCTTGTAAGGTTAACGTATAAAATATTACTCAAGATTGTGAAAACCTCATGAAAAAATTTACTCTAATAATGGGCTTTATGGCATTAACACTTTGCGCAACTGCTCAGCAGTACGCATATGATGATTTATTATTAGACCCAATAGCCGGAAATGTTCCGCATGTGCTTAGTGCCGTCCGTCTTCATCAACCGACAGCTGAGGTGCCTGCTAGTATTTCCGTTCTAGATGCACAATTCATTAAAGCTACTGGAGTTAAAAACATACAAGACCTGTTCCGCTATGTCCCAGGAATGCTTGTTGTTCCCGAGCCTTTCGATAACAGTGACAGCGTTGTTTACCATGGAGGTCCCGCATTATACCCCAAAAGCATGGAAGTCCTCATTGACGGCCGGACGGCATATAGTAGCGGACTAGCGGCTGTTAGCTGGAACCTTCTGCCCGTTGCGATAGAGGAGATACAGCGAATAGAAATCGTTCGGGGACCAAACTCTACAACCTACGGAACTAATGCATTTCAGGCCGTTGTGAATATTATTACTAAACATCCTAGAGACACCCTCAGCGAGAAAAATATAAATATACGAATGGGAGATAATAATGACCACTATCTACAAGGTCATATCGGCTTTAACGCCGTAGGAGCCCAGTGGCGCCTTACCGCTATAGATAAAGGGACCGACCATTTAAACGACAATACCAACGAACGTATTCAATGCGAAGCTCAATGCCCCAATCGGCGAGATGTATCACACATCAAGTTGCAGAATTTTTACGAGATCGATGCAAAACAGTCTTTTGATATGTCACTTCTTTATTACCAAGGTGAGAGAGGCGCTACAACTTACGGATCTACGACAAATACGATTAATGAAGATCATTTAGAAGCTGGAGGTCGATATTATTTCGAGCCATCCGAAAAACATCACATTAAATTATCAAGCTCAATTTACACATACAATCGAGATCAGATTCAAACGGATGAGAATTTACCTGTTGGCCAAACTGACCCTGATATTGCAGAATTATATAAAATAAATCCCGAGGCGGCCGCTCAAATTGTGTTTGGTGAGTCTCTAGGTGCGATAGATTTATCAGATCCAGATCAACTTTCAATAATTCAGAGAATAGCAATTAAATATACCAACCCTCTCGATTTTATCGTACCTGTTTCAGCGACAAGTCGCGCAGAAACAACAGAGGTAAGAGCCGATATTGAATTACAAGATACCTATGCCATCACTCCTAATCTTACAGTTTTATCTGGAGCAGGATTTCGCTACGACCAAGTGCAATCTGAAACTTACTATAATGGAAAAATTAAAAATAATAGCTGGCGATTTTTTGGAAATATGAATTGGAAAGCAACAGATAACTGGTCACTTCACGCTGGCATAATGAATGAAAAATCCGACATTGATAACTCAGCCATATCATTCCGCGCTGCTGTAAATTATTTACTAAGTCCAATTGAATCTATCAGGGTTGTTTATAGTGAAGCAGCAAAAACTCCTGATTTCTTAGAACAATATGTAAATTGGAGTTATAAACTAGAAAATATTGAAACAACATCGCCTTATGTAGGAGAATATTTTTTTCGATCTGTACTGGCTCAAGATAAATTAGAGACTCAACATAATAAATCGTTCGAAGTTGGATACTATGGACAGTCAAAGTCATACAATCACGAATGGGATCTTCGTATTTTCCACGAAGAGATAACGGATCTTATTTATTTTTTTCCAGCCATCACCTCTCAAAAGTCATTTCAAAATAATGACGTCACATTCTCTGGTTTCGAATGGCAACTTGCTAGTAAAGTCGACACGCAGAATACCGTACGATACGTTGGCGCCTACAACAAAGCCCATGCTGATACAGAAGAGGGCTTATCTGAAGAAGAATTACTAGCGGCATATTCCCCTCTTAGTCAAACAATAAGTCTTCATACTTCATGGTCAGAATCAGTCAACAGTATGATTAGTTTTTTCTGGATAAGAAATCTTGGTGCTCCATCAGCGGATAGAGATCAAAAAATAAATACTAGACGGTTAGATTTGAATATTTACGGTACTCTAGAGAACAGATCAATCGATGAGGTGTCATGGGCAGTAAGCGTCCAGCATGACTTCTCCTCCGACCCATACGTGACTTACGGCCGAGCATACGAACAAGCCACTCGCTTCCAGCTCGAACTTGGGATGAACTTCTGATACGGACTGTTCCACCATGAAAAATTAGGCTGCGCTTGGCTTTCACCCTATAATCCGGCCTTAACAATCTGTCCATTGTGATAAGTCCCGAGGTGTTCTTGGCTTCCTACGATTCTGTTCTGACGCTGCTATCCAACCCGCAGCACCTACCTTTGCTCGCCCGCCTTCAGCGTGGGCTTGAGAAAGAGGGCTTGCGCTGTGATGCCAATGGAAAAATTGCTCAGACTCCTCATGCCACAGGCTTGGGGTCAGCATTGACCCACCCGTCAATTACGACCGATTACTCAGAATCACTGTTAGAATTCATCACTCCGGTTTTTACCAGCGCCCACGAAGCGAATGCCTACCTAGATGTGGCGCACCGTTTTGCCTATAGCCAAATGGAGTCAGAATTGATTTGGCCGGCATCAATGCCTTGCATTCTCAATGGTGAAATGAGCATTCCGATCGCTAACTACGGCACATCCAATTTAGGCAAATTAAAACACGTGTATCGCCATGGGTTATGGCATCGATATGGCCGTGTTATGCAGGCCATTTCTGGAATTCATTACAACTTCTCTCTACCTGATGAATTGTTGCAGCTTTTAGCGGCCGAAGAAGGCAAAAGTGCAGACAAAGACTTTATTTCAGAACGTTACCTACGCCTAATTAGAAACTTCCGCCGCTATGGCTGGTTGTTAATGTATTTATTTGGCGCCTCGCCAGCTATCTGCCGTACCTTTCTGGATGGCCGCGAGCATAGCCTTGAAAAGCTTCATCAACACACGCTATATGCACCTTATGCCACATCGTTACGCATGAGTGACTTAGGCTATCAAAACAGCGCCCAGTCTGATTTACGCGTTTGTCACAACAGCCTTGATAGCTACATCAATACGTTAAGTAAGGCGCTTGCAATTCCCGTCGCGAAATACGAAGACATCGGCGTGCAAGGTGACGACGGCGAGTATCGCCAGCTGAACACGAATATGCTGCAAATTGAAAATGAGTATTACAGCAACATACGTCCCAAGCGCATCGGGGAAGCTGGAGAGAAGCCTCTACAATCATTAGCTCGTGCCGGTATTCAATATATTGAAGTACGTAGCACCGATGTGAATCCGTTTTTACCGCTTGGTATCGATATTCCGCAAATGCACTTTTTGGATATATTTCTAACGTGGTGCGCCATCACGGATAGCCCAGATATTGATAACGCAGAGTGCGAGCGCGCTCAGTCAAATTTCAGTAAAACTGTGTACGAAGGTCGCCGCCCTGACCTTATGCTGAATCGCGATGGCGTAGAGGTTAGTATCCAAGAGTGGGGTAAGGCCTTACTTGATGATATGCGCCCTCTGGCGAAAATGATGGACCAAGCGCATCAGCATAGCTTTCATCAAGATACGCTCCACCAGCAAGCCCTCAAACTCGCAAATAGCGAACTTACACCATCCGCCAAGGTGCTACGTATTCTGAAGGATGAGAAGTTAGAATTTGCCGAGTTGACGCTCCGCCAAGCAAAGTCGCACCGAGCAGAGTTGTCTGAAGCATTAGGGAGTAATATCAAAGCGCAGTGGAAACAAATGGCCGCAGAGAGCATTACCGCCCAAGCAGCCATAGAGGCCGATGACGATAAACCTTTTGCTGAGTACCTCGCCGATTACCTTAAACGCTAAAGACCAGCGCAAATATACTGTTTGATCTGGCTATCAGAGCACCTCTAAATAATAAATAGATGATCGCGGCTTCCAGAAAAGCGTGAGTTCAAGACTTTTATTTAAAGTGGTGCCTTATTTAAAGTGGTGCCTTAGTTTTGAACAACAAAATTATTAAAATACAAGTCGTCAACAGCGGGAGCGCCTTCAAGCTCAGTCATTAAGGCATTTACCTCTTCCAGCGCTTTTTGGCGCAACTCCTCGCGCCCTTGCGGCGTATTCATAACTTCAGATTCTTGGCCACTAAATAGCATCACCAAGTTGTTACGAATATACGGCTTGTGATGACTCACTTTTGCGGCAGAATCGACACTAGAGACCCGCAACGCAACATCAGTCCGTAAGAACTTCATCCGCCCTGTAGAACCGTAATTAACCACCAGTGCTGGCTCAAAATATATGTACTGAGTTGAAGGCCCCGCAACGCCCCCCTCTTCACCCTCAGCATAAGCGGTTAACGACAGCCCAACGGCCAATACCAGTGTCAATAAACGTAGCATGCAAGTGCCCTCCAAAATGACTATTACTGACACTGAGCTTAGCAGCTCTTACAGAATCCGCGTGGGCAGCGTGATAGAATCTTGAGAGTTTTACACAAGGATCATCACACCATGAATGCGTTAGAACGGATCATTCCTGAACGTGCACTCAGCGCGGGCTACCTATTTGGTTTTTTACTCTGTATCGGTCTATTGGCCTCGGCCTATTATTTCGAATACGCCTTATTTTTAGAGCCCTGCCCGCTCTGTATTGTCCAACGCATCGCGACACTCGGTATCGGATTAGGCTGTTTGTTCGCCTTCATTAGCCGCAATACCCACTGGCCACTGCGTTTATCACTACTATTTACATTAGCTTCTGCGCTCTTCGGAACTTGGGTCGCAAACCATCATGTCTCCATCCAAAATATGCCCGCCAGCGAAGTCCCCGAGTGCGGCCCAGGCCTGGAGTACATGATTGAAACGCTACCCACCCATGAACTCATCACCACGGTACTGCGCGGTAGTGGCAGCTGTGCTGATATCTCTTGGGTGTTTTTAGGCTTCACCATGCCAGAGTGGACGTGTTTTGCCTTTATCGGTTTTGCTTTAATTGTGCTTCTTGGTTTAGCCAGAACCTGGAAGACAGACAAGGCTTGAAAGCACAAATGGTTGCATTTGCAAGAAAATAAACTGAAAAAAGTTGCTTGCCTCAAGCTTTTCGACACGCCTATATTGGTGTCATACATTAGCGTGTTACATCCTTTGTTGGACTCAGCTAAAGGACCAACTAAACAACGCAACTAAACGGCATAACTAAACAAAGACAGCAGGCCTATCTGCTCAAGGACAATATTATGTTAGAAAAATGCAAAGACGCTCAAGAGCGCTGGGGTGGTGTTCACCAACTGATCGACAAATGGCTCAATGATCGCCAAAACTTGATCGTCCACTTCTGCAATCTCAGTGCAAGCAAACCACTATCAACCGAAGAGCCACTGGGTGAAAGTATTCAGAAGTTCTGCCAAATGATGATGGACTACTGCTCAGCAGGCCACTTTGAAATCTACGAACAGCTAATGAATGAAGCACGTGAATTTGATGATGGCAGTATAGATTTTGCCGATCAACATATGCCACGCCTAGAACAACTTACCGGCCAGTGCGTTGACTTCAACGATACTTTTGACAAGCACTGCTCTTTTGAAAGCCTGTCTACGTTACCGACCAACCTTTCAACCCTTGGCGAAGTATTGGAAGAGCGCTTCCAGATTGAAGATGACCTTATTGAACAAATGCACAACGTTCATCGTGAAGCGGTTGCCAGCTAATAGTCTAAACTGACAACATGCGCACAGAACATCTGTGCGCCCGTTATCCCCAAGGTAAACACGGAACCGTTGTCATGTTCATTGCTCGCTCGTCATATCTCTCGCCACTCCTGATCCTAATCTCAGTGTTTTTACTCGCAAGTTGTGACTCAGCGAAAACACCAGATACCTACTCAGATGTTGCCACTCAAGGCGCATATACCATAACGCTTAACCACCAAGGGAATGCAGCCTTTGTAGGAAGTTTGCATCATGGAGGAAGCTACTGGACGTTAGTTCCGCCTGATCGTCACTTCGATTGGAACCACAAAGCAGAAGGATACAGCAGCTTATCCAGCGCTGCGTTTGCCCCCGATGACGATTTCGTTGCCACGACAGACAAACGTACCATCGTCCTTTGGAGCGTCGCCACCGGCGAATCCGTGTGGTACTGGAATGCCCCCGGCGACATCGAAGACATCGCTCTAACTGCACACGGCGAACTCGCCTTACTTGGCCTTAGCGATTACACCGCGACCCTATTTGATATACGCAATGGCGGCATACGCCAGCGCCTTGCTCACGAAGGTACCGTTTATGACGTAAGCCTGAACACCGAAGGCTTAATCGGCGCTACCGCAAGCGATGACCTAACCGCCGTTGTCTGGAATCTCAACGACGGCTCACGCATACAAACCTTCACGCATAACAATCAAGTAAAAACCGCCGAACTCTCACCCACGGGAAGATTACTCTTTACCTCTGCACTGGGTGAACCCGGACGTGTATGGGAGGTCAGTAGCGGAAACCTTTTGTTTGAACTCCCCGGTGGGCGAGGGCATTTCAGTGCAGCAAGCTTTAATGCTAATGAACAACATCTAGCAACGGGCAACACCTCAGGCCAGATTCAATTATGGAACCTCAACGACGGCACAGAAAAAGAACGCTGGCGCGCCACCGCAGGCGATAAGTGGGTAGGGAATAATGTTCAGGTTGAAGACGTCACCTTCTCAATTAACGGCATTGTTGCCGCTGGTGCCAACGGACGCATCTATCATATGGCGTTTTAGGTAGCGGCTTAAGGTAGGTTAAGTGAATAAAACATTATCGAAGTTCTAGGGTCTCGTTACGCTTTTCCATCATGGCCTTCACCTGATTAGCTTGTTCAATAGCCTCTAATGCTTTTGTTGGTGTGGCAATAGGTAAGCCACTCATATCAGGCATGGCTGGCGCTGAGGGCTTATTTTCAGATTTTTTAGCTGCAACCTTCACCGGCGCTAAAATATTAGCTGCCGTATCCACCTTCACTTCATGAACATTGACACCTTCAGGCGCTTCATCACCAAAATGCCAACGTCCTTGGGCATCCTGCCACTTCAAAACGGTCTGACGAGTTGATCTAGAAGACTGCGGTGGCTGATAGTTTGTGCTTTGCACCATAGTATTCAACGGGCCAAAATCTCCCGTCATTACCGCTGGGGTGATAAACGCGATCACCAGCACCACCAACATAATAAATATCCATTTAAACTTCATGTCACAACATCCTTATAAATTAGTCATACCTGAATACACCCGAATGCACTCAATTTAGTCACAGTCTACGAATTTTGACGTATGCTTATATGATACCCCAATGTGCAACGCTCCAATAAACAGCACGAGAAACATCACGTGTAATCAAGGTACAAATCAACATACATACATGGAAACGATGAATCACATGAGCTCCGGTCCGACGAGTACCGTCCGAACGGTCAGTTATCCTCCAGCGATTAAAATATTAGTCGCTAACGCCAAAGGCGGCTGTGGCAAAACCACACTGACGACGAATCTCGCCTGCCAGTTTGCCCGTATTGGCGAAACCACCATGCTCATTGATCACGACCCTCAAGGCTCCGCTACTGACTGGTTAGCGCTGCGTAGCAACCGCCTTCCCATCATTGATGGCATCGCCGCCACGCGTGAGCGCCATAGAGCAGGCTCTACGCTCAGTTGGCGCATGCGCTTAACACCATCAACACAACGAGTAGTGATAGATACCCCTGCCGGATTACACGGCAACGAGCTGTCTGACCTTGTCGCCCAAGCGGATATTATTTTAATACCAGTGATACCCTCCGCTATTGATATGCGTGCCGTCACTGAATTTATTGCAGATTTAATGAAGTGTCAGGCCTACCGCCAGAAAGCCAAGCCCATCGCCGTCGTCGCCAACCGCGTAAAACGCAACACATTAAGCTTTGGTGCACTGAAAAAGTTTCTAGATAAACAACATATCCCTTTTATCGCATCGCTGCGGGATACCCAGTTTTACGTGCGCGCCGGAGAGAACGGCTTTGGCGTCGTCGACTTTGATCGCCAGCACGCTAAAGAACAAGAAGAATGGCGACCACTGATGCGCTGGCTTAACACGACCATATCCGAGATTACAGCCGCTAACAGTTAGCCGTTATTTTGTCAGCAACTCAACGAGCGTTGCACATAGCAGCTTGTCTTTCAGGATCAACATTAAGTTACCCTCAGCTTCAACCGTTGAATTCTTATCTAACCCCTTATCTGAACCACTGAAGGCTAAAAACAGCCGTCTTAACCCTTCCCGCTCCGCTTCTAGCTCCGCTTTTTTCAACAACTCGTACAAGTCCGGAGTCTCTGTTCGATCACACTCTCGTCGTCGATTGCGGATCGGCACAATCATATTCTCACGCCAATCATCGTACTCCGGCTGAATCAATAGCTCCGATGTCAACACAACGCCCTCGTCAGCCAACCAAAGCGCCGTTAGCAACCAAAGCACATCGGCACCGCATTCATCTTGTAGTCGCAGCATTTCATCCGCCACACCCGGCTGAGCATAAGTATGCAACGCATAACGCCACAATTCTGAATGACTCAGTCGTGTATTACCGGGTGCCGTAACCGGTGAATCTGTGGCAGAATTCGCGGCCATCGTCTTTCCTTTAAATGTTGTCACTATATATGTTGTTTCTATGATCGAGTTTACTCAGGTTTCCCTCCAGCGTGGTACTAACTTTCTATTGGAGAAGGCAGACCTACGTGTTCACGATGGCCAGAAGCTCGCCTTAATTGGGCCGAACGGCGCGGGAAAATCGAGCCTGTTTGCACTTCTGAACGGTGAACTCACCGTCGACGGTGGCGACCTAAGTATGCCCACCAAGTGGCGCATCTCACATATGATGCAGGAAGTAGAAGCCAGCGAACGCTCAGCCCTCGATTACGCCATTGATGGTGACAAGCCATATCGCGTGATTGAAACCGGCATGGCCAATGCCAAAGACGACAATGAACTCACACATTGGATGGATCAAATGGATCAGCATCAGGGCTATCAAGTCCCGGTGCGAGCCGAACAACTGCTGCAAGGCTTAGGATTCTCGCAAGACGACATGAAGCGCCCGGTATCTGCCTTCTCTGGTGGCTGGCGTATTCGCTTAAATCTCGCCCAAGCCTTAATGATGCCATCAGACTTATTGCTTCTCGATGAGCCAACCAACCACTTGGATTTAGAAGCCACCCTTTGGCTAGAAGGCTGGTTAAAAAAATATCCCGGAACGTTACTGTTTATTTCTCACGACCGTGATTTTATTGATGGCGTCGCCGATCACATCGTGCAATTACACCAGCAAAAATTAACGCAATACCCGGGTAACTACAGCGCTTATGAACGCATTCGTGCAGAGAAGTTAGCACAGCAGCAAACCATGTACGAAAAGCAGCAAACGCGTGTCAAAGAAATTGAATCCTTTGTGACTCGTTTTCGTGCCAAAGCCAGTAAAGCAAAACAAGCGCAGAGCCGTTTAAAAGAATTACAACGCATGGAAATGATTGCTCCGGCGCACGTTGACTCACCGTTCCGCTTTACCTTTCCGTGTTACGAAAAAATGTCGGCACCGCTGCTTGCTCTTGATCAAGCAGACCTAGGCTATCCCGATCGCGTTATTTTACCCAACGTAAAAACCACCATCGTGCCAGGTCATCGTATCGGCCTACTTGGCCCTAACGGGGCAGGTAAATCAACGCTATTAAAAACCTTATGTGAAGAAATTCCATTACTCTCTGGCGAGCGCAATACCGGCGAACACTGTCATATCGGTTACTTTGCCCAGCATCAATTAGAATCACTCGATGTAAAAGCCAGTGGCACATTAATTTTGCAACGCATGAACCCCAAAGCCAGCGACCAAGAGATCCGTAATTTTCTAGGTGGTTTTGGCTTTCATGGCGACAAAGCGCTTGAAGTGATTGAGCCGTTTTCCGGTGGTGAAAAAGCACGCATGGCATTAGCTTGCGTCGCCTGGGAAAAACCGAATTTATTAATTCTCGATGAGCCAACCAACCACCTTGATATCGAAATGCGTGAAGCATTAGCAATGGCATTACAAACGTTTGAAGGTGCGATATTAATAGTGAGCCACGATCGGCACTTATTAAAATCGACCGTGGATGAATATTGGCTAGTGGATCAAGGCAAAGTCCAAGCCTTTGATGGCGACCTTGACGATTACCACGATTATTTAAATAAACGTGAATTACTCGGATTAGTAGGTGATGAGCCGCCTACCGACAAACCAGCTGTGGACCGTAAAGAACAAAAACGTCTAGAAGCTGAGCGTCGTCAACGTCTTGCTCCTATTCGTAAGAAGCAGCAAGCGGCCGAAAAAGTCATGGAGTCTTTACAAAGCAAGCTCAGCACCATTGAAGAAGCAATGGCAGACAGCGGCCTTTACGACGCTACTCGCAAAGACGAACTGAACGAACTTATCCGTAAGCAAGGCGAACTCAAATCATCATTAGAAGACGCCGAAATGGAATGGATGGAGCTGACGGAACAACTTGAAGACGAAGAATAAAATACAAGCTTAACCCTCTGCCTGGCCAGAATGTACGCCACATCTGGCCGCTTACATCTCACCAATAACGTACGAATACCACCCTCCAAGCCAAGGTAAAACTGTGCGTTGCGTCACTGTATCGAAGCGCATACTGTAAAGGGTCATCCGGCTTCCTAGTGTAAATCCGGACTATAAAAATAATAATATTCAAGGGTTAACCTATGACTTCATCATCTAGGTTGAAGCAGACGCTTATTGCCTCTGTTCTCAGCACAGGCCTGCTCGGTACATCCATTTCCTCAGCGGACGTAACAGGCCCAGGCACACTCAACGGCGATTTGTGGCAATCAACCGCAGAATTTTTCCTTAGTTTTGGTTTCGCTGCAGATGCGATTAACGAAGCCAATAACATTCGCCCCTTTCAAACGCCCCAAGCTAGATCTCATGGTTTAACCACATTCCGTGACCAAGCTATCCGCCTTGAGCTGACCGCCAAACATTTAGACGCCGACGGCGTTGTTGATAACAATGTAGCTTGGTCCATTCTTCAAGCGCCTATGCACGGTACCCTTGAAGGAACAGCTCCTAATCTGACCTACGTTCCAAACGCCGATTACACCGGCTTTGATAAAGTCATCTTTAAAGTAGACGACGGTGTTGATGGCAGCACCGAAGGCACTATTGATATCAAAGTTCAGGGATCATTTACCACCTTTGAAAGTGGCCCTGTTCGCCCATTAGCGATGAATTCGGATCACTCGCGCTTATACGTACTAAACACGCCCGATGGAAAACTTGAAGTCTTCGATACCACAGGTGAATTACCTGAATTAATTCATTCGGTTCCGGTAGGCCTTGAGCCTGTCGCTATTCAATTATTAAACGACAGTGAAGCTTGGATCGTTAACACCCTGTCTGACAACATCAGCATCGTCAATCTGAGTGCGCAAACGCCTTATGTGAAGCGTACGCTGCACGTTGGTGACGAGCCACAAGACATCGTCTTTGCCGGCAACAACCGCAACCGTGCGTTTATTACCACAGCACACCGTGGCCAGCATTCTCCGTCGGATCTTGAGTCCATGACGCCAAGTGTTGATCGAGCGGATGTCTGGGTGTTTGACACCACCTCAGCCAGCAATGCGCCTGAAAAAGTCATTACATTATTTGGTATGGCTCCACGCGCCTTAGCCGTGACACCGGATGGTAAAAAGGTTTACGCCGCAATTTATAAATCAGGTAACCAGACCACTATCGCAGCCCACAACTACCGCTTATTTGGTCGTACCAGCACCATCAATGGTAAACCCGGCCCAGATACCGACGCTGGAGGCGCTGTTGCTCCTAACTCTGGAGTCATCGTAAAACACGACGGTAGGAAATGGCGTGACTGGTACGGTACGAATTGGAATCGTCAGGTGTATTTTGATCTGCCGGATTACGACGTTTTCGAAATTGATGCGATGGCCTCTTCACCAACGTGGACAAAACGCCACTCTGGTGTCGGCAATGCGCTGTTTAATATGGTCGTCAACCCAAGTAACGGCAACGTGTATGTATCCAATATGGACGCGCGTAACGAGTTGAAATTTGAAGGCCACGGCCATCGCAGTGACGTTCAAACATTACGCGGACGTTTTATTCAAAACCAAATTACTGTCATTGATGGCAACAAGGTCACTCCACGTGATCTAAACAGCCACTTAAGTGATAACCGCCCCGAAGGTTCTAATGCCGACAACAACAAAAGTTTAGCCATGCCACTAGAGATGGTGGTCGATTCAAGCGGCGAAAACTTATACGTTGCCGCCTTCAGCTCATCTAAAGTGGGTATTTTTAATACCGAGCAACTTGAAAAAGGCACCTTTACGCCATCAGAGAATGACCAAATTGAAGTCTCTGGCGGCGGCCCTGCGGGCATCGTGTTAGACGAAAACAAAAATCGCATGTACGTCTTAACGCGCTTTAATAACTCTATTGCCGTGGTTGACATTGCGGCCCGTGAAGAAATTGCCAGCGTTGAAATGTACAACCCTGAGCCTGATTTCGTCACCGAAGGTCGCCCGTTCTTATACGACGCTCGCTTTAGCTCAGGACGAGGAGATGCATCCTGTGGTTCATGTCACTTATTTGGTGACATGGATGGCCTCGCATGGGAATTGGGGAATCCCGATATGAACTGGACAGAAAACCCGCGCGGGTACGCTGATGAGTTTGTAAAAATGAACGCGCTGCGTGTGCATCACCCATTAAAAGGACCAATGCTGACTCAATCCTTCCGTGGCCTTGAATTCCAAGGGCCGCAACACTGGCGTGGCGACCGCACTGGTGCGTATCGTGAAAACGGTGAGTCGTTAGAAAAAGCCGCCTTTAAAGAATTCCGTGGCGCATTTACTGAATTACTTGGCCGTGCAGAACAACCAACAGAAGAGCAGATGAATAAGTTTGCCGATTTTGTTTTACAGCTTCGTTACCCACCCAATCCAAATCGTAATCTTGATGACACCCTAACCGCCAAAGCGGCGGCAGGTGCCGAGGTTTATTTTAATGAGCGCACCACGGGCTTTAAATCAAAAGGAGATATTGCCAAGCAAACCTGTAACCACTGTCATGAAGTGGATATGGATATTGAACGTTTTGGTACTAATACACTGATGAGTTTTGAAGGCACCGAAAACCCACAAGACTTTAAAGTGCCACACCTACGCAACGTCTATTCCCGGGTCGGTATGTTTGGCCAAGTCTTCCGTGAAGACACCTCCACCAGCAAACACATGGGCGATCAAGTCACTGGCTATGGCTTATCTCATGATGGTGCCGTTGATACCATGGAAACCTTCCTAACGGTCAGTGTATTCCACGTTGATCTAGAAGACGTGCCGGGAGTCTTTGAGTTTGTAACACAAGTACCGACAGGGCTAGCGCCTATCGTTGGTCAACAGGTGACCATCAATGCTGAGCAGCAGTCGGATCAGGGGTTAATTGATCTAATGATTTCGCAAGCGCTTGCCCATACTCAAACAGGTGGCCCGAACAAGCAGCAGTGTGACCTCGTGGTTCATGGCGTTGTTGATGGTGAAAACTCGGCTTGGCTAATGCAAAACAGTGGCGAGTTTATGTCGGATGACGGTGAATTCAGTAGCGACCAAGCCTTACGTGCGTTGGCGATGGATAATGGCAACAGCTTAACGTATCTGTGTGCGCCTCCAGGGAGCGGTATGCGCGTTGCACTGGATCGTGACGAAGACGGTACACTGAATTCTGAAGACGCTTTAATTATGGGACGTGCTGAAACCAGCATTCAACCTATGAACCCAAATGCAGCGCCAGAGCAAGATGTCATGGTTCCTGCAGCAGGCAATGGTTACGATCGTGAAGCGGCGCAAAAAGCCAATGGTCGTTTCCCTGACTTTAACTATTACTGGCCATTTGGTGGATAACTAGCCAGAGGAACATGTAAGGCATCTCATTCATTGAGATGCCTTATTTAGTTTATGCCTTACAAAGATACACTTAAGAAATACCCTGTCCGTCTTAATCCCACATATAAACCTGTTTTCCTTTCGAGGTATTCGCTTCACCTGCATTAAATGCATTGGGTAAAGCATCGATGGCATGACTCTCCAATACCACACTGGCGATACTAGGCTGAGCAAAAAATTCGGCCAGTAAGCGTAATCTTTCCTGATTTTCCTTGAAGATAACCCAGCTATAACGAGTGCCATGAAGTGCGCATGACAAACGGGATTTCAGCAGCCCGGAAAATCCACCGACAATACCTAAAACCAGTCCATTATCAGTTACTTTTTCTAGCAAAGGCATCACAGTGGTGGCGTAGGCTTTTCCTTTCTCTTTGCTTGGACGTTGGAGCAGTTCCGGCAGCAGGGGATCACGGACATGGTGATCGCCTCTAGGAGAGGCAAGATTGACAACAAGGTCGGCATCCAGTCGATTCATATCTGCAGAATTGCTGTAATCGACCACGTTGTCACACCCTAACTGCATCAGCCATTCATGATTCTTGCGTGAGGCCGTTCCCGTCACTTTTGCGCCCCAAACCGTTGCCAGTACCACTGCAATAGAACCCACGCCGCCGCTGGCACCATTAATAATAATTTCACGCTTATTCGCCGTTGCTTCGGTAATTCCTACCGCCGCTAAACTTTGCCATGCGGTTAAACCGGAATAACCAATTCCAGCGGCCAGTTCGTCTGACAAGGCATCAGGAATCGGCGCCACGCACGCCAGCGGTAAGTTAACAATCTCAGCATAGGTACCGGAAAATCGCGGTGAGGCGGCAATAATCACACGCTGCCCAAGTTCAAATCCCTTCACTCCCGCGCCAATACTCAGCACTTTCCCCACGCCATCGCGACCGAGAATAATGGGGAATTTCGATTTGGGATTAAACAGTGGTGCGCCGTAACCAGTTACCACCAACTGATCAATCGGGTTGATGGACGTGCCTAGCATTTTTACCTGAATCTCTCCGGCAGTCGGAGAAGATAATAAATCTACATTGTCGAAATGCAGACCGCCTATATTATCGAGTTGCATATCACCACTGGAATAGCGCTCAATCAAACAAGCTTTCACAAGATAACCCTCTGTTAGCGACGAATGTATAAATATTGGCAGATGCCTTTTCAGGCCTTATATTGCAAGCACCCGCAGGCTCTCTTTTATCAAAGCGTATGCAGAGTGCGATGGGCCATCATGCATAACAACACGATCCGGACGTACAACCGCCAACCAACCTTTGGGCGCTTTGAGTACGAGATTATCGTCCATTAGTTCGGCAAAAGGCGTCTTGCCATTACCAGTCTGCCCACGCATCCCTAGATGCAAGACTTCTGCTCCCGCGGCTTGCCACTCCGCCAGTACTGCCGCATCAAGCACAGACGCTGGGTCGACACCAATTCCCACTAAAGTCAGCTGATCCCCTAATAGATCATCACTCAAGTTCATGCCCGCTTTTGACTGGTTAAGAGTTGAACGCACAAGCCCTTGGGGAAATTGCCCTCCTCTCTTTAAGGTGACTGGTGTCAATCCCGTTTGTGTGCGACCAGAAACAAACAGACCCGTTTTAAAACTATTCGCAGGCTTGACCTTTAGCTCCTCTAAAAAGGAACGTAACGGTGGAACAAACGTCAGTAGTCGCATGGTTCCGTGCACCACCACAGATCGCGCTGTGGATTTTGTCATGACCAGCTTGCCCATGAATTTCGCTAAACGGATCATATTTTTAGCGTGCGGTCGACGCTCCTCATCATAAGTATCGAGGATCGCTTCGCGACTTCTACCGCTTACAACAGCAGCAAGTTTCCAACTTAAATTCGCGGCATCACGCAAGCCAGCCACAAGACCTTGACCGACAAAAGGAGGCGTAATATGAGCGGCGTCGCCGACCAGAAACACTCTGCCTTTTTGAAAACGATCACAGCATCGTGCATGAAAACGGTACACCGCTTGGCGTTCGATAGTCAGCTCATCACGCTTCATCCAAGGCGCTAATAACTCTGCCAATTTCTCAGGCGTTTCCATTTGCTCACGGGTCTCGCCCGGCAATAACATAAATTCCCAGCGTTCTCGACCACCCGGCGCTGGCATATGCGGCGTCGGCCGTTTGGGATCACAAACAAATTCCACGTGTTCGATGGCCTTGCCCTGGCGTTGATGTGCATCAACAATTAGCCAGTCTTCTGCGTACGTCTGCCCTTCAAAGGCTTGGCCAATTAATTCGCGAACCTTGGAGCTTGCACCATCGGCACCAATCACATAACGCGCTGAAATTTTTTGCACTTGGCCTTCGGCATTACGAATGCTGGCTTCGACCCCCTCGGAATGCTGTTTTAAACTCAGTAGTTCGCAATGAAAAAGTACCTCTACGCATTCATGCTCGTCTACTTTGTTGCGCAGCGCTTTTTCTAAATCCGGTTGATAAAAAGTCACCAGCTTTGGATGGCCATCTATCGTACCAGCAGTGTTAACACGACCAAATTGACCAGCAATAGGGCTATGCATGCAGACCTGCTGGATACCAATACGCTCAAAACTTTGATCATCTAAACCTATCATTTGCAGAATACGCAAAGCTTCGTTATCCAGCGCAATGGCCCTAGGCATCATTAGAATGTCCTGCCCTTTGTCAATAATCCACGTCTTGACTCCATAACGGCCCAACAGTGCGCCAACGGCGGCTCCAACGGGGCCATAGCCAATTATTAACACATCAGGGTTTTCAGAGGTGGCACGAAAAGTAGGTTGCTGCATATTAATCTCTTATCGTTGTTCTAACTTATGTCCGCATATTCGGAGGTGCTCTCAGCGCCTCCTTATCAAGACCATCCATGTATATTGACATATGATTCAATATTGAGCCATAATTTATTTTAAACAAAGAGAGAGTGAGCACATCAACACTTTCACAAACAAGGAATCTTTAACGTGGCTCAATTAAAAACTCCGCAACCACAACGACATCCGGCCCCGACCACCAAAGCGCAGCAACTAGGCTACTTGTTATTCGAATTGCCAGACTTGAATAAAGCCGATCAATTTTTGCAAGATTTTGGCCTCCTTCCGGTTAAACGTGACAACGAGACCTTGTATATGAGAGGCACCGAGTCTTGCGCCTTTTGTTACCGCGCAACACAGGCAGAGACCGAGCGTTTTGTTGGTTTTGGCTTGATCATGGAAAGTCGCGCCGATCTTGAAGCCCTAAGCCAGCTTCCGGGAGCCTCAGCTATTGAACATCTAGACTATCCGGGCGGTGGCGAATGTGTGCGTTTACGCGATCCTTCAGGCTTTTTAGTGGAAGCGGTTTATGGACAAACCAAGGCAGCAGCATTACCCCACCGTGAAGCCATGCCACTCAACTACGAATTAAAAACCCCACGAATTAACGCAACCCAACGCCCACCAATTACACCGCCCGAAATACTAAAATTGGGTCACGTGGTACTGGAAGTGGCCTATTTTCAAGCGAGTTGTGAGTGGTATACGCGCCATTTTGGGTTCATTCCCAGTGACGTCCAAGTATTAGACGATGGTTCACCGGCTGTAGTCTTTATGCGTTTAGACTTAGGCGACACACCGGCAGATCACCACACTCTCGCGATGGCCCAAGGCGTAATGCCGGTATATAGCCACAGTGCCTATGAAGTGGTGGATGCCGATGCTGTCGGTATGGGGCAAAGAGTATTACGAGAACAAGGTTGGAATCACGCTTGGGGCATAGGTCGCCATATTCTCGGCAGCCAAATCTTCGACTACTGGCAAGATCCACACGGATTCAAGCTTGAGCACTATTGCGACGGTGATGTATTTACCGCCGACTCCCCAATGGGGATTCATGAGGTCAGTCGTCAAGCCATGTCTCAATGGGGGCAAAAAATGCCCAAGAGCTTCACTAAACCGAAAATAACCATCGCTCTAATCAAAGCGACCCTTCACAACTTAAGACACAGCCCGGATTTAACCATCCGCAAGTTGATAACCCTGGCAAAATTATTTGCTTAATCGGAGTTCATTATTCATGGCACTGCACATTGTTCGTTATGAAACCGCCAAAAATATTCAGTGGGGAGTTATTGAAGGCGATAAAATTTCTCCACTCAAAGTCCCCTGCACCAGCACGCAAGCATTGCTAGAAATGGGTCGTGATGCGATCCGCCAAGCCGCTGCTGACACAGACGCAACCATTGAACTGGACAGCGTTAACCTGTTATCGCCAATTACCTCATCAGCCAAAGTCTTATGCCAAGGTGCCAATTATCGTCAGCACATGATCGACTCAGGCATGGACCCAGATGCAAAAACGTTCAACATGTTTTTCACTAAGTCTTCAGCCTCAATCACAGATCCAACGGGCGACATCATTCAACCTTCGCACGTTAAATTGCTCGATTATGAAATCGAAATGACTCTGGTATTGGGTAAGTGCACACAGGGACCTGTTACCGTGAACAACAGCAATCTGCATGAATATGTAGCAGGAGTTTGCATCGGTAATGACGTGTCAGCCCGTGACATACAAATACCACAGATGCAGTTTCACAAAGGTAAAAGCTACCGCACGTTTTGCCCGCTTGGCCCAGTACTTTGTTTGCTGGATAAGGATGAAATGCATTACCTCAATGAATTTCAACTAAAGCTGACCGTCAACGGCGTGATTCGCCAAGAAGACTCAACGGCGAATCTGGTATTTAAACCAGCCGAAGCACTCACCGAATACTCGCAGATTCAAGATTTTGAAGCGGGTGATGTATTAATGACCGGCACCCCAGCAGGCTGTGCATTAGGCCTACCTTCGCCCTTCGTCGTTCGTTTATCTGCGCTAATACCTGAAGCGAAAAAATGGCAATTATTCCTCAAAGGGCAAAGCCGTCGAGAGCAGTATCTGAAGATCGGCGACAAAGTAGAGAGCACCATTATCAGTCGCGATGGCAAAATCAATCTAGGCCGACAAAGCCATACTGTTAAAGGTGAAGCATGACAACTCTAGAAGGCGTCGCGAGCATCGAAGATATATTGAAAATTGAGAGCGAAGAAATTCAACAGCGGCCTAGCAGCACCTATGAAATGATATGTTCGGGTGTCGATATGAATCCCGAGGCGACTGCTCTTAGTTTCTTTTTACAGACAAAAGAACACCTAAATCCTGAAACATGGAATTATCAGCAACTACTGGAGAATATCCATCAAACCGCTAATTTTTTTCACTCATTAGGTGCGACCAAAGACACTGTTATTGCCTTTGTTCTACCCAATCTTCCGGAGACGCATTTCGTTATTTGGGGCGGGCAAGCGACTGGTATCGTCGCAGCCATAAATCCATTATTGGAGCCAGATGCAATCGCGGAATTATTAGAAGCGGCAGGAGCAAGTATTTTAGTCACGCTAGCTCCTTTTCCAGGGACGGATCTGTGGCCTAAAGTATTCGAAGTTCTACCTAAAGTAGCGTGCTTACGTGACTTAGTTTTAGTGAATATTGCGGACCGTGTGCGTGGCCCAAAACAAGTGATCGCTCGTCTTTTGCAAAAGAAAGAAACCTTTAATTTGCATGGACTTGGCGGCATTCAAAACGCCGTTCCAAAAGGCATTAAAGTGCACGATTTTGGCAAGTCGATCCACAAGCAAAATAAACAAGGATTGAATTCCAAACGGCGCTTTGACGAAAACGACTTCTCTTCCTATTTTTGCACTGGTGGCACCACCGGCACACCTAAAATTGCGATGCGCACCCATAGTAACGAAGTCGCAAACGCAGTTAGCGTAACGGCGCTTTACGGTGACGATATGGACAGCCGTAAAAACGTTTTTTGTGGCCTGCCGCTGTTTCATGTTAATGGTGTTTTGGTTTCAGGGCTAATCCCGTTTTCCAAAGGTGCTCATGTTATTTTAGGAACACCACAAGGGTATCGCGGAGAAGATGTTGGGCGTCGATTTTGGGAAATTGTTGAACACCATCAAATCAATTTTTTCAGCGGTGTCCCTACTCTTTATGCAGGCTTATTACAGGTCCCCATTGGCAACCACAAAATCGATTGCCTTGAGTATGGTTTGTGTGGCGCAGCGCCCATGCCCGTTGAGGTATTTCGTAAGTTCCAAGAATCGACCGGGCTGAAAATTCTCGAAGGTTATGGTCTTACCGAAGGAACCTGTGTGAGCAGTGTCAACCCGCCTTTTGGAGAACGCAGGCTAGGTTCTATTGGGTTAAGAATTGCAGGTCAGCAAATGAAAACCGTTATTTTGGATGATAACGGCAATTATGAGCGTGACTGCAATATTGATGAAATTGGTGTGATCACCATTTCCGGCCCTAATGTCTTTTCAGGTTACAAAGTACCTGCGCAGAATAAAGGCATATGGATTGACACTGGCGACGGTCAGCGCTGGTTCAATACTGGTGATTTAGGTCGCCAGGATAAGGATGGTTACTTCTGGCTTACCGGACGTAAAAAAGAACTAATTATTCGTGGTGGTCATAATATTGATCCAGCCTCAATTGAAGAGCCATTACATCAACACCCTGAGGTTCAACTAGCGGCAGCGGTAGGCCGACCTGATGCGCACGCGGGTGAACTACCCGTTGTATATGTGCAATTAAAAGAGTCCTCGACGATTACCGCGGAAGAGTTACTTGAATTTGCTAAGTCTAAAATTCTTGAACGTGCCGCTTGGCCAAAGCAGATTCACATTGTCGATCAGCTACCATTAACGGCTATTGGTAAGATTTTCAAACTTGAACTTAGGCATAAAGAAATCGCAGATGCTCTAACCCAAGCACTCGCAACCAATAATGTTAACGTGAATGATTTAAACGTAAGCGAAGATAAAACTTTGGGCACCGTGATCAATGTATCACTTGCAAAAAGTGACGTGGATGGGGCGACAAAGATTTTGGGCCAGTTTCCATTCCGAACCCATTTTAACGCATAAAAAATAAGGCATGTCTGAATAATTCAGGCATGTCTTAAGTGTTTGTGTATCCATTACTTAAAACCGCCCAGATTCCTTTTGCGATGTTTTTATACGATAAAAAATCGACGAAAAACTACTGTTTATTAACCGACTCAACCGTAAACTCTACAGCGCCTAAATAAGATGCACTCATGGTAATCTGATCGCCCGGCTGCAAGTAGGTCTTGCTCTCCAAGCCCGCTTCTATATGACGTTCGATCACATAATCGGTGATGCTTTGTTTAAAGAATTGTCCGGTGACCAGCCATTTAAAAACACAAGAAGCAATGAAGGTATTTTCCGGTGGCCGAAACACAACGCCCGACGGAGTGCCTGTCACAATGGATTGGCCTTTATAAATAATGCCGTCAGTTAATAGCGGAATATTTTTTCCTTTATAGGTCCAGCGCATTGATTCTTCTTCACTTAACGCCAGATTTAAAATGCCATCAATTTTTAAAATCATTTGGTCGGCTTTGGCTTGTTGGCGAATGTCATTATTCACTGACAGCTGCAGTTGTATGTCATTTAAAAAAGACAACCAATCGTTAGGTATAACGGTAAAGAAGCCAATAGGAAATAACCCTTGGCCACTTTTGCCATCGGTAAAACCTGCCCCAGATTCCCAATCATCGGGGTCGATATTCCGCATCAGTGCAGCTCTATCACTAAAATCACCGCAAAGAAAAAAAGCTTTGGTTGCTTTGTTAAAATCATCAGTTGAACGAATATCGCGATCAAAGCGCGTACATATTTCGATCTCGTAATCTAACAATTGGCCGCCCGCAACGGGCATGGGTTGGTTGCCCGGTGTTGGTTGTGAATATTTTGGAAAAAGAAACACATCTTCTAGGCCACTTTCTTCGCTGTGCGCCGCATAATTTCCACCAGCCGCAAGCTGCTCTGGATAAAGTCCTTGTGGAATAATCAGTTCGGCTAGATCAAAAAGCTGCGGCGACTGTTGCGCCTGTGCGCGTATTTTTTCTGCCCCCACCTGCACCACCATATCCAACGGGTCACCTGTATATAGGTTTAATGCCTGACTGAGATTAACCGCTGAAATCTGCTGTCCTTCTTGTTTTATTACCAGCAAAGTGGCTGGGCCTTGCGCGGTTTGAATCTGAGCAAAGGTCAGCGCTTTATCCATGACAGCAATATGTTGCAAAGCGCTATCATTATTCGCGTTCACTGTTACTGATAACAGCAAGGTGGTACTTAGCAAAATAACCTTAATAAACCTACCAAAATCTCCACCTGCGATGGAATTATAAATAGTATTTTTAATGTGAAAATTCATGTGCAATCGCTCTGATTCCGTTTGGTTATTTCCAAGTTTGCTTAACTTGTTCAATGTTTGCGCCACTCAGCTTCAACCGCGCCGCGGCCTGCAGATTACCAATCCCCGAACTTAGCAGCTTAAGGACTTGCGGAGACTCGGGCTTGCGGCGGGCCGCTCTTTCTTCTGGGTCGGCAAAAGGAAGGATACGAGGGAAAGCAGCACCACGTAGAGGACCACCCACTTCCGATTTGTGGCGATAGTGAATCGGCATACGCTTGTCAGATGGCGCATACACCACATCATCCCCCACCCAACGCAATGCCAAAGCTCGACGACGACGTACACGCGATGAATTACCGTAAGAACCGTGCAGAGTAAGAGGATGGAAGACCAACACGTCACCAGGCTCCATATCCCAATCAAGCAATTCGTATTTATCTAAATTTGCATTAATGTCCGGAATATCTTCCATTTTGTCATCCATCAAAGTCGCCACATAATCGGGAGAAACAGCTTTGAAGCGCTGAGGCCACTTGTGCGATCCCTTAACGTATAAAAGCCCACTGCTCTCACGATTAACCGGATCACATGGAATCCAAAATGAACAAATTTGCTCGCCGCGAATTGGCCAAAAGCTTAAATCTTGATGCCATGGTGTTGGCGCATCGGTGCCGGGTTCTTTTAGAAACATTTGATCGTAGAAAAACCGAACTTCATTAGAGCCCATCAGCTGCTTAGCCAAGTGCGCACAAGGTCCGTAATAGATTAAGTCACGTAGAACATCGATACGCTTCCAGAGAAAAATATCCATCTGGTAGCCCTCGACCTTGCGCGACATAAACTTGCCGACTAATGAACTATTACTGAGGGCTTCTTCAACACCCTGCTCTACCATCGACATCCAGTTAGGCGCTAATGCTTGCTTCAGCATAACCACGCCATCTTCATGGTATTGGCGGAGCTCTTCTTCTGTCAGTGTACGAAGTGGCTGGCTTGCTTGGGACATTTTTCATCTCCTCTCGCCTTGCGGCGCTTGTTATTTTCTAACTCTCTTAATTGGACGATGACAACATCACGCCGCTAATAATTAAATAATACTTCAATATTGAGATTTTAGTCAATATTAGTATCGAGTATCAGTATAAACATACTAACGAGATCAAGACTCGAACCAAAAGCTTAGAAATCAACACTCAGAAAATGTTAAAATAGTGAAATTCATATCAATATTGATATCTATTGATTTATAAGGTGCGTGAGATCATGACGATAAAACCTAAACCAGTTACCGCTAAAGATTCCAAAACACCCGCCAAACCTATCGTTACACGCGGACATAAAAAGAAGGCAAGAACACAGAAAGCACTGATTGAAGCCGCAATGCGGATTTATGCGAGAAAAGGCGTAGGCGAACTACTGCTAAACGAGCTGGCAGAAGAAGCGGAAGTTTCGAATGGCACTGTGTACAACTATTTCAAATCCCGTGAAGAAGTCTT
>OJBO01000064.1_pt1 | contig 62465 bp, 50 predicted proteins | sample 1590461 | NCBI WGS metagenome assembly OJBO01 (sample SAMN05416836, study PRJEB24817) | seawater metagenome | isolation source: Sea water | place: Canada:Atlantic | collected 2013-07 | reverse complement strand
GCCGTACTGGACGTCCACCACGGCACTGGCCAGCGACACCATTCCGGACCGGCTGGTTGTCATCGGGGCGTCCGTCGTGGCGGTAGAATTGGCGCAGGCGTTTTCCCGGCTGGGCAGCGAAGTGACCATTCTGGCGCGCAGCCGGCTGTTTTCCCGGGAGGACCCGGCTGTTGGCGAGGCCATTGAAACGGCTTTCCAGGCCGAGGGTATCAAGGTTCTGAATAACACGCAGGCGAGCCAAATCAGCTATACCAATGGGGAGTTCGTTCTCGCTACGAACGCGGGGGAACTGCTGGCCGATCAGCTGCTGGTGGCCGTGGGACGTACACCGAACACAGACAGGCTGAACCTGGAGGCTATCGGCGTCGAGACTGCCCGCAGGGCGATTTTAGTCGATGACTGTCTACGTACCACAGTGCCCGACATCTATGCTGCTGGGGACTGCACCGACCAGCCGCAGTTTGTCTATGTGGCGGCCGCGGGCGGAAGTCGGGCAGCGGTCAATATGACCGGTGGTGATGCGCGGCTCGATCTCAGCGCCATGCCCGAAGTGGTCTTTACCGATCCGCAGATTGCGACCGTCGGTTTGTCTGAAGCCGACGCTGAGGCAAGTGGCTACGTCACCGACAGCCGTACCCTGACCCTCGACAACGTGCCACGGGCCCTGGTCAACTTTGATACCGGAGGCTTCATTAAAATGGTCGCGGAACGTGAAAGCGGGCGGTTACTGGGTGTGCAATCCGTGGCGGGTGAGGGCGGCGAACTGATCCAGACTGCGGTGATGGCGCTACGTGCGCGCATGACCGTCAACGAGATTGCCGATGAGCTGTTCCCGTACCTGACGATGGTAGAAGGTTTGAAGCTGTGCGCTCAAACCTTTACCAAGGATGTTAAACAATTATCCTGCTGTGCGGGCTAAGGCAAGGCAACCCTTGGATAGCATGGGCAAATGCTCTATTAGTGACCTTGTTTGATGACGTAAACTGATGCCGTAGTCAACTACGGAGTAAGCCCGCATGGTGAATAAAGTAAATCCACTGACCATCGGTGGGCTGGCCAAGGCCACCGGTGTCCATGTCGAGACCATTCGCTATTACCAGCGGCGGGGCCTGTTATCGGAACCCCAGCGTCCTCCCGGTGGGATCAGACGCTATGGTTCTGCTGATATCGATCGATTGACGTTCGTGAAATCGGCGCAGAACCTGGGCTTCAGTCTCGATGAGATTATCGACCTGCTTCGGCTGGAAGATGGTGCCCACTGCCAGGAAGCCAGTGTCCTAGCCGAGCACAAACTGCAGTCTGTGCGTGGAAAGATCAAAAAGCTGGTGAGGATTGAGAGTGTTCTGAGCGATATGGTCGCTCGATGTCATGAGCAAAAAGGGGACATCGCGTGCCCTCTCATTGCGTCATTGCACACCGGAATCAGTAAAGTCCCAGAGGCAGATCTCTAACCATATGATTTTATTGCTGGCATGGTACCCCCGGCAGGACTCGAACCTGCTACCTTCCCCTTAGGAGGGGGACGCTCTATCCAGATGAGCTACGGGGGCTGATCGTCAGAAGGCGGGTATGATAGCGGGCTGAGTGATGTGTCTCAAGGGCTTGCGGGAATACTTCCGGAATAGAAGGAGATCGCTATGACAGAAATTCGGTTGAAGCGTGCCTATGATGAACCGGCTCGTTCTGATGGTCCGAGGCTATTGGTTGACCGGGTGTGGCCGAGGGGCGTTGCCAAGGAAAAGGCCAGTCTGGCCGAGTGGTTGAAGGATTTAGCACCATCCACTGAATTGCGTAAGTGGTTTGGCCATGACCCCGCCCGATGGGACGGGTTTCGTGATAAGTACCTGAAGGAACTGGCATCGTCTGATCGTGCCGACCTGCGCACTCTGGCATCCTACGTTGATAAGCACGAACGAATCACGCTGGTATTTGCAGCCAAGGATACAGATCATAATAATGCGGTAGCGTTGAAACAGTTTATTGAGGCGAGCGAGCTACCGGTTTGATCGGGCACAGGGGATACCAGCCGCATTGAAGACAGCAGCACAGCACACTTCCAAGACACCGTCCCAGCCGTTGCGCCTGAGCATTATAGTGCCCGTGTGGCAGGAAGCCGCCACCATTCGCGACACTCTGGATCATCTGCAGCCGCTCAGAGCGGCGGGCCATGAAGTGATTGTGGTGGATGGTGGCAGTGATGACGGTACCGCCAGGCTGGCGCAGGAGCATTGTGACAGGGTTATCCTGTCGAGCCGTGGGCGGGCTGCGCAAATGAATGCTGGCGCACAGTCAGCCCGTGGCGGTGTCCTTCTGTTTCTGCACGCTGATACCCGGTTACCGGACTCTACTCTGGCGGCACTGGAGCAATTTAACGCCAGCCGCAAGGCATGGGGGCGATTTGATGTGCGCCTCAGCGGGCAGCGTATGGTGTTTCGATTGATTGCGTGGTTCATGAACCAACGCTCTTGGCTGACGAGTATCGCCACTGGCGACCAGGCGGTGTTCGTACGCCGGCCGGTATTTGAGGCCTTGCGCGGTTTTAAAGAGATGCCGCTGATGGAGGATGTGGAACTATCGTCTCGCCTGAGGCTGGTGTCACGACCTTTCCGTATTACCGATCCCGTGGTCACGGATAGCCGGCGCTGGGAACAGCAAGGTGCCTGGCGTACCATCCTGCTGATGTGGCGATTGCGCTGGCGGTATTGGCGCGGCGACTCGCCGGAAACCCTTGTTACCCTCTACCGATCGGATGTTCGTAATGCCCGTCAATCCTGATGCTTCAGCGCTGGTTATGCAGTTTTCCAAGTGGCCGGAGGCGGGCAGGGTGAAAACCCGTCTGATGCCGGCACTGGGCGCCGAGGGGGCCATGGCGGCACACGTCAGGCTCAGTCTGGCCGTGCTCGATAATCTGGTGGCCAGTGGTTATACCGTCCAGTTCCTGTGGGACCGGTCGCTGGAGAAGGTGCCCACGGGTGCTGCTCCTGTACTGGAACGGCTTGACGTTCACGGCGTTGCTCAGGCCGTACAGGAGGGTGACATCCTTGGGGAGCGCATGTCACAGGCACTGGAATCAGGGTTGCGTGGCTTTGGCAAGGCGATGATTGTGGGCAGTGATTGCCCCTCCGTGGATGCGGACTATGTGCGAACGGCGGTGGCAGCGCTGGACGAGGTGGATGTGGTGTTGGGACCGTCGGAAGACGGCGGCTATGTTCTCATCGGTGCTCGCCGGGTCATCCCAGGCATGCTGGCCGACGTGGCCTGGGGAACGGAAAAGGCGTTGTCGCAAACCTGTGACCGCCTTACGCAAGCGGGTCTGTCATTCAGGTTACTTTCGCAACGATGGGACGTGGATGAACCCGAAGACTGGCACCGGTTCACGGGCCAGTCCTCAGGTTGAGAGCTTATCAGGCGTCGGGAACGGCACTGCGTTGCAGCAACAGATCAACCACGCTGTCGTTGTTTTTTGCCTCGGCTGCAGTGAACACTTGCAGTGCCTGTTTACGGTCAATGACCTGCTTTTGCAAAGTATTAACCAGGGCTTTCCGACTCACGCGTTGTATCGCCTTGGCCAGTTTCTCCCGTGATTTGAAGTCGGTCGCGCCGCGGTCTATTTCACGCCAGTAACGCTCCGAAATCTCGCCAAGTTGCCGATCCTGTTCCATCAGCTGGCTGATGACAGCCTGTTTCTCTCGCGCCAGGTCCTGCTCCGAGAGGTTGGATAACGTGTCCTTGAAAGCCTTGGAAAATTCCCGCACCGCTTGGTCGATCTGGTCGCCACCGGCTTCCGGGGATTGCACCACGAAGCCCAGCGCCGGGGTCTCCAGCATTTCGAATGGGGTAGCGTAGACGATATAGCCAAGCTGGCGATTGGTACGGAGCTCTTCATAGAACGGGCTGCTGATAATCTGCCCCAGCAGGCGGAACACGGCGCGTTCTTCAAAGCCGGTGTTATCGCCCTGTACATAGAGGGTGTAGCCGGTGTCCGGATGGTCTACCTCCAGCGGTAACATGGTTTCACCTTCCGGTAAGGCCCGAACGCGGCTGCGCTCGACCGTTGTCAGCTCACTGTCGTCCAGCACCATGGCATGGATACGATTGGTGAGGTTAAGGGCGGACGCTTGTGTCATATTGCCGTGGGCCAGCATCACCGGGTCAACCTGGGCCAGGAACGCCTCGGCGAAGGATTTGAGTTCATCCAGCGTGACTTCCCGGGCGGCCTTGAGCTTCTCTTCTGTACTCCAGGCGCCCTCGATCAGCAGGCTCTGAATGCGTTCAGAGGTCTGCTGCACAGGCCGTTCCTTGGCCTTGTTTAGCAGTCCATCGATCATGTTTTGCCGGGCAATGCGGAAGCGTTGCTCGGTGAGTGTGGGGTCCGCTACCTGGGTCAGGATGCGGGCCATCAGGGTGTGGAGTTTGTCACTGTAACCGCCGACGCGGACGGTTATGCCCCGAAGGTGGGGGTAGATGCTGTAGTCGAGACCCGCCAGTTGGGCGGGATAGGCCCAGGCGTTCACGTTGGTATTGATGGCATCCACCAACAGCGACGACAGCACATTGCTGCGAGCGGATGCCCGTGTCGCCGGGGTTCGCAGGCTTAGGTACACATTGGCCTTGGGCGTCTCGAACCGGGTGTCCCGCGCGTACCAGACCTCCATGCCGCTGACGGTCCCCATGGAAACCGGCTGCTCCATGGTGGCGCCGTCGATCATGTCGAGTTCTTCGGGAATAAAAGGGTTGTCGAGCGGCAGGGCCAGCCTGGACACCATGGGGTTGTCGTCCTGTTCCCGAATGTCCCGGATGGCGAGGGGCTTCAGTTTCCAGGCGGCGTCGTACCACTGGGTCAGGTTGGGGTCTTCAAGGTTCGGCTCTGTTTCCAGGACGGACACCAGCACGTTATCCGGAGTAAGCCGGTTCAGAATGTTCCGGTATTTATCGGGTGCGTAGCTTTCCATCATCCATGGCGCCTGGAGTACGTCCTCTGGCGCCACATGCCGCATCTGTCGCGACAGATGCATCACTTCCTGCACCGGTTGGCTCTTCTCACGGAAACGGAAATCGATCTTTGCCAGTTGTTTCATTTCTTCGAAGCGGGTGCGGGAGATGCCTTCCTCGCGCACCTTGTCAATGTAGGCAAAGGTCAGCTCCAGAATAGTTTCCTGTTTCTCAAGGCCCTCCGGCGTCAGCGCCATGTTCAGTTCCAGGGTAGCTTCCTGGCCGGTATCCATGCCGCTACCAGCGGACAGGCTCTCCACCAGGCCGGCTTTCTTCAGTACGTCAAACAGGCTGCCCGGGCCTTCGTGACCAAGCAGGCTGGCGACGTAATTGGCGGGTTTGTCGCGGTAGTGGCCTTCCTGAGACGGGATGGGGAAGGTGAGCGTCAGGTTGCGGATATCCTTCAACGCATCCGCATGCACGCGGGCGGGCAGGGTGCCTGGGCTGAACAGTGGCTCGTCGTGGACCTTCGCGTTCAGGTTGCGGTTTTCGATGCGGTCGAAGCGGCCTCGTACCATGGCCTCGAGCTTATCCAGCGATTGCGGGCCGTAGACGGCAAGTGTCATCAGGTTGGACGAGTAATGGGCTTTCCAGAAGTCGATCAGGTCCGGGCGCAAGGGGCGCTCTTCGGTGTTTTCCAGGGTGGTCAGGTTACCGACGGCAAACTGGTGGAACGCGTGGTCGGGATTGCTGACGGCTTTTTTAACGGAGTAGAAGCGGCGGCTGTCGTCTTTTTGCTTCGCGCTGAACTCCGAGTGCACGGCGCGGCGTTCGCGATCCACCAGTTCCGGCGTGAACAGAGGGGCTGAAAACTGCTCCGCGAAGCGATCCAGGGCTTCCTTCAGATGCTCGGCCTGTACGTCGAAGAAGTAGTTGGTGTCCTGGAATGCGGTGAATGCGTTGTGACTGCCACCATGGCTTTTGATGAACTGCTGGTACTCGCCAGGGTCGGGGTATTTTTCCGTGCCCAGGAACAGCATGTGTTCAAGGAAGTGAGAGAGGCCTTCACGGTTGGCGGGGTCATCGCCACTGCCGACGGCGACGTTCATGGATGCAGCGGCTTTGTCGGACCCCGGCGCGGAAATTAGTAGCACCCGAAGCTGGTTTTCCAACTGCACATAACGATACAGGTTGTCGTCGTTTGGGCTTTTGAGGGGCGACTGGCTCGCCAGGGCAACCGAACTGAAGGCCAATACCAGTGCCAGGAGAAATCCTTGCTTCAGGCCAAGGAAACCTTGGGCAAATCCATGGATGCCAGGGTGCATATTGTCTCTCTTTGCGTTGAAACGTCAGTGAATCAGGGCGTTACGGGTACTTTCCGGTTGTTGATCCAGGGTTTTCTTGGCCAGGCTGGTGGCTGCGTCGGCATCGAGCTGGCCGGAGGCAATGCGCTCAAGAACCGTCCCCATCACCGCAACGGACTGGCGATAATCCGCAAATTCGGCCTGAAAGGCGTGATCAATGGCCTGATACACCGCCTGGATTTTCTGTTCCCGGGTGCCGGCGTCGGCGGCTGTGTCGTTGATCGCCTTCAGGCAGGCGCGGGCAATGGCAATGTAGCGTTCAGCGTTGGGATCGTCTTTGTGCATGTTCCGGGTTCCGAAGTGCGGGAAATGTAGAGAGTGTGTAGAGAGTATAGAGACAGAAACTGCCGTTGAAGGTTCCGATTATGTCATTGCAACCGTCAGGTTTCATTTCCTTCCAGTAATGGTAAGGATTTGCGGGCAGCCTGCCCACCTTGTGCTAGTCTCAATTTCAGAGTGCCGGTTAACCGAACAGGTTCCGGCGTGTATTGCATGCATGAATTAGAGTAAACGCTCTAACCAAAACAATGGCTTACAGAGTAAATGCTCTAAAAAAGTTCGATACATGAGTGTTGCAATTAAGTACAATGCCGGCGTGCATCGGCGGTATAAGACTTTGGTCTAATATATCCGATGGCAACAAAGGGAAATGACAACAACTGAGCAATAAGCAGGGTGGACTATCAATGAATTACTTTCTGACGGGTGGCACCGGATTTATCGGCCGTTTTCTCGTTGACAAACTGTTGGCTCGTGGCGGAACAGTGCATGTACTGGTTCGCGAGCAATCACAGGAAAAACTGGACCAGCTTCGGGAGCGTTGGGGCGCGGATGAGTCCAGGGTGAAAGCAGTGATCGGCGACCTCACCAGCCCGAACCTGGGTATTGACGCCAAGACGATGAAATCGCTCAAGGGTAACATTGATCATTTCTTCCACCTTGCTGCAGTGTATGACATGGGGGCGGACGAAAAGTCCCAGCAGGCCACCAACATCGAGGGCACCCACAGTGCCGTCAATGCGGCAGCCGCTATGGAAGCCGGTTGCTTCCATCATGTTTCCTCCATCGCGGCGGCTGGCCTGTTCAAGGGCACCTTCCGCGAGGACATGTTCGAGGAAGCGGAAAAGCTCGACCATCCCTACCTGCTGACCAAGCACGAATCTGAAAAGGTGGTTCGCGAGAGTTGCACCGTTCCGTTCCGGATTTACCGCCCTGGTATGGTGGTTGGTCACTCAAAGACCGGTGAGATGGACAAGGTCGACGGGCCCTATTACTTCTTTAAGATGATCCAGAAAATTCGCCATGCACTGCCCCAATGGGTGCCGACGATTGGCATCGAGGGTGGGCGACTGAACATCGTGCCGGTGGATTTCGTGGTGAATGCCATGGATCACATCGCGCACCTGAAAGGGGAGGACGGTAACTGCTTCCACCTGGTGGATTCCGATCCGTACAAAGTGGGCGAGATCCTCAATATTTTCTCCGAAGCCGGTCATGCTCCCCGTATGGCGATGCGGATCGACTCGCGCATGTTCGGGTTTGTGCCGCCGTTCATCCGCCAGAGCCTGAAGAATCTGCCGCCTGTTAAGCGTCTGACCACCGCATTGCTGGACGACATGGGCATTCCGCCTTCGGTGTTGTCGTTCATCAACTATCCAACGCGGTTTGACGCCCGTGAGACGGAGCGGGTCCTCAAGGACACCGGTATCGAGGTGCCCCGCCTGGAGGGTTACGCTGCGGTGCTGTGGGACTTCTGGGAGCGCAACCTGGACCCCGACCTGTTCAAGGACCGCACCCTGCGTGGCACGGTGGAAGGAAAGGTCTGTGTAATCACCGGAGGTACCTCGGGCATCGGCCTGGCGACGGCAGAAAAACTGGCGGATGCCGGCGCTATCCTGGTGATTGGTGCCCGCAAGAAAGAACGCCTGATGGAAGTGGCTGCGGACTTGGAAGCCCGTGGTGGCAACGTTCATGCCTACCAGTGCGACTTTGCCGACATGGATGACTGTGATCGATTCGTAAAAACGGTACTGGACAATCACGGCCATGTGGACGTGTTGGTCAATAATGCGGGCCGTTCGATCCGTCGCTCGTTGGCGCTCTCGTTCGATCGCTTCCACGATTTCGAGCGTACCATGCAGCTGAACTACTTCGGTTCCGTTCGCCTGATCATGGGGTTTGCACCGGCTATGCTGGAACGCCGTCGCGGCCACGTGGTCAATATTTCGTCCATTGGTGTATTGACCAACGCGCCCCGTTTCTCGGCCTACGTCGCGTCCAAGTCAGCGCTGGATACCTTCAGCCGTTGTGCGGCGGCGGAGTGGTCGGATCGCAACGTGACCTTTACTACCATCAACATGCCGCTGGTAAAAACGCCGATGATCGCGCCTACCAAGATTTACGACTCGGTGCCTACACTGACGCCGGACGAAGCGGCGGAAATGGTGGCGGATGCCATTGTTTACCGTCCCAAGCGCATCGCCACGCGTCTCGGCATTTTCGCCCAGGTCATGCAGGCGCTGGCGCCGAAGATGGGCGAGATCGTGATGAACACCGGCTACCGCATGTTCCCGGACTCTCCGTCAGCGGCCGGCAGTCGTTCCGGTGCGAAGCCGAAGGTTTCCTCCGAGCAGGTAGCCTTTGCGGCGATTATGCGGGGTATTTACTGGTAATAGCGTCCTGAAAACCAAAAAACCCCGCTTCGCGCGGGGTTTTTTATGGCTGCTAATTGCGGTGGCTATTCGATGTCGTCCGGTACCGGCGGCGGTGGGAAGCCACCGATTTCGCGCCAGCGATTGACGATGCCACAGAACAGGTCGGCAGTTTTCTCAGCGTCATAGGCGGCCGAGTGCGCGTCCTTGTTGCTGAACGGAATGCCCGCCAGCTTGCAGGCCTGGGCCAATACGGTATGGCCATAGGCCAGGCCAGCCAACGTTGCGGTGTCGAATGTGGAGAACGGATGAAACGGGTTGCGGCGGATGTCTGAGCGTAGGGCGGCGGCGAACACAAAGTTGTGATCGAAGGTGGCGTTGTGGCCAACGAGTACTGCCCGTTTGCAATCGTGGGCTTTGACGGCCTTGCGGATGGGCCCGAAAATCTCGCTCATGCCTTCTCGCTCCGGAACCGCTTCCCGCTCCGGGTTCCACGGGTCGATACCAGTGAAGTCCAGCGCAGATTGCTCCAGGTTGGCGCCCTCAAACGGGTCGATCTGCTGCACGTGAGTTTCCGCCCGCTTTAACCAGCCGTCGTCATCCATTGTCAGTATGACCGCAGCAATTTCCAGCAGGGCATCCTTCTCAGGATTGAAACCACCGGTTTCCACATCCACCACTACCGGCAGAAAACCACGGAAGCGGCGGGACATGGGATGCGGTTCTTTATGTTCTTCAGTCACTTAAACTCCCGGAGTGTCTGGCCAGGGTTGCAGGCCTGGTAAAGGAACAATTAATAAGGAACGGTTGGTTAGATTGATGATCAGGTAAGCCGCCATCTCAGGCTTTCGCCTGCCTTCAGAGGTACGATGGTCCCGTCAGCCAGTGGCAACTCGTCGGGCATGTCCCAGGATTCTTTCACCAGCGTGATGGTATCGCTGTTTCTGGGAAGGCCGTAGAAGTCAGCACCATTGAAGCTGGCAAAGGCTTCCAGTTTATCCAGCACGCCAAGGTCTTCGAAAATCTCCGCATACAGGGGCATGGCACTGAACGCCGAGTAGCAACCGGCGCAGCCACAGGCTGTTTCCTTTTTGTCTTTCGAGTGCGGCGCTGAATCCGTTCCCAGGAAAAAACGACGGTCCCCGCTGACTACGGCATCCCGCAATGCCTGTTGGTGCCGGTTGCGTTTGAGGATGGGCAGACAATACAGGTGAGGGCGAATGCCGCCGACCAGCATGTGGTTGCGGTTGTACATCAGGTGTTGCGGCGTGATGGTGGCACCCAGATTGTCACCGTCATGGTCACGTACGAATTCGGCCGAGTCGGCGGTGGTGATGTGCTCCAGAACCACCCGTAAATCCGGAAACGCCTCCATGGTCGGCGCCAGTACGCGCTTGAGGAAGATCTTTTCCCGGTCGAAGATGTCGATGTCTGCGTCGGTGACTTCGCCGTGGACCAGCAACAGCATGCCGCAGTCACTCATGGCCTCCAGTACCGGATAGATGTTGCGGATGTCAGTCACACCCGACGCGGAGTTGGTGGTGGCGCCGGCCGGATACAGTTTCGCGGCAACCACGCCCGCAGCCTTGGCATCCCTGATTTGCGCAGGCGTAGTGCTTTCTGTGAGGTACAGCGTCATCAGCGGATCAAACCCGGTTTTGCCGGCTGCGGCCAGTATCCTGCTACGGTAAGCCATGGCCTGTTCGGCGTCTGTCACCGGTGGCGCGAGGTTCGGCATGATGATAGCGCGGCCAAAGCAGCGGGCCGTGGCGGGTACGACGTCCTTGAGAATATCGCCGTCCCGCACGTGGAGGTGCCAGTCGTCAGGACGGGTGATGATCAGTTGTTCGGTCATTTACGGTTCCGGGATGTGCTGGGGCCCGTCAAACGTGAACCCCTGAAAAATTCTGGCGAAATTATATCAGAAGCCGACAGCGATTGTTTTGGTGGGTGTCCTAAAGAAAGATCCACTTCGGCCGTTACCAAGGTAGTGAATCTTTTCAGACGGATGGATGGTATGGCACGAATTTCCGCCTTCCTGCGTGGTGCAGTGGTTTCCAGTGCGATCGGTGCACTAACGGCAGGTTCTGTCGCGGTGCAGGCCGCCACCTTTGGCGCAGGTATCGAGAACAGTCAGTGGTACCTGTCGGAGTCCGTGTTCGAGTGTACTCTGGTACACCAGGTTCCGGGCTACGGTCGTGCTGTATTCCGCCATAAGGCGGGCGAGTCGTTGTCCTTCTTCCTCGAGTCGGAAACGCCGCTCATGCGTCCGGGGCAGGCTCAGTTGGTGATGGAGGCTCCGTCCTGGCGTCCGGGAACCGCCCCCCGTCCCCTTGGTCGGGTAAATGTGGACGACAGTCGTCGACCAGTGATGCTCGAGTCACGTCTGGCCATGGTGCTTGTCCAGAGCCTGCTGGAGGGGATGGACCCAACGGTTACACGTGAGTCCTGGTACGACGGCAGCCCGGTTCGAGTGAAAGTGTCCAACATTAACTTTGCGGGCCAGTTCTCTGGTTATCGAAGCTGCACCGCCGGCCTGTTGCCGGTCAACTACGATCAGATCAAGCGGTCCCGCATTTCCTTTGCGTCAGGCAGCACCAGCCTGTCCGAAGCTGACCGTCGGTTTCTCGACAACATTCTGATTTACATCCAGGCGGATTCCACTGTGGAGAGAGTGTTCGTGGATGGGCATACCGACAGCAGCGGTAGCCGTATCGACAATCGCGCGTTGTCCGAAGAGCGGGCCAATGCGGTGGCGGATTACCTGATCGGGCAGGGCATCGATGCCGATCTCGTGACCACCAGGGCTCATGCGGACCAGTACCCGGTATCACGCCGCCCGGCAGACAACCGGCGCACTACAATTCGCCTTCAGCGCGAAGGCGAACGGCCTGACCTGCAACAAGCCAATGGCTACGAGGCTGCAACGCCAAATACCTGACGTTGCGTGCGGTAATCTCAGTGGATGGCGTTGAGTACCTCGAGGTGAGCGTTGACACTCTCTGCCAGCGCCCTCAAATGATAGCCACCCTCCAGGGTTGAGATGACACGGTCGTTGGCATGGTCGCGGGCCACGCTGGTGATCATTTCCGTCAACCAGCGGTAATCCTCTACTTCCAGGTTCAGCTCCGCCATCGGGTCCAGCCGGTGGCCGTCAAAGCCGGCGGAGACTAGCACCAGTTGCGGCCGGAAGTCCTGTAGCCGTTTCAGCCACGCTGCTTCCACGATCTTTCGGTATTCATCCGCAGGCGTGTCTGCCTGAATGGGCGTGTTGATGATGTTTTCCGCCTGGCGATGCACGTGGGAATGCGGGTAGAACGGGTGCTGGAAACTGGAACACATCAGGATGCGTTCATCACCGCCCACGATGTCGACTGTGCCGTTGCCCTGGTGAACATCGAAGTCAATAATCGCTACCCGCTCCAACTGGTGAAAGTTCAGGGCCCGCATGGCGGCCAGTGCGATGTTGTTGTAGAAGCAGAAGCCCATGGATTTACTGCGTTCGGCATGGTGCCCGGGAGGCCTGGCGCACACAAACGCGTTGGTGAGCTGGCTGCTGAGCACCATATCGACAGCTTCAATGCTGGCGCCAGCGGCAAGGCGGGCGGCTCTCAGGGTGTCCGGCATCATGGCGGTGTCGGGGTCGGTATACACCCGTCCCCTGGTGGGCTGCATCAGATCAAGTTGGTTCAGATAGCGTTCGGGGTGCACGGTCAGCAACTGATCCCGGGTGGCTTCGTCGGGCCGCACCCAGTCGAGGTCTTGCCCCAGGCCGGTGTCGGCGAGGTAGCTGGTGATGGCGGCAAGGCGCTCCGGGCACTCAGGATGCTCCGCGCCCATATTGTGTTTCATGCAGTCGTCGTGAGAGAAGAATCCCGTTGTCATACTGGTCCCGAACGCTCTGGCTGTGCTTGTATTTTGTCCAATATTATCAGGGATAGGGCGGGCTTTCTGCGTTTCTTTGGTCTTATGGCGGCGATAGCCGTTTTACATCGCCAGGCAAGCGCCTAAGATAAGGTGTACACATGCCCGGTCGACCCGAATCAAGGAGTGAAGCTTGAGCACCCGTTATCTGGAAAGCCTTTTCAACCCGTCCTCCATCGTGGTTATTGGCGCCTCGGAACGGGCGGACAACTTGGGTGGCATGGTACTCCGGAACCTGCTGGGGGGTGGTTATCCTGGTCAGTTGATGGTGGTCAACCAGAACGACTACGACAACGTTCATGGCGTGCAGTGCGTCAAGAAGGTGTCCCGCATGGGGTTTAGCCCCGATCTGGCGATTATCTGTACGCCCCCGGATACCGTGCCGAAGATGATCAAGCGACTGGGCGAGGCAGGCGTTCGCACGGCTATTGTGATGACCGGCGGCATGTCCAGGAGCCACAGCAAAACCGGCCAGCCACTGATGTATTCGGTCCGCGATGCTGCGCGGGAAACCGGTATCCGCGTGCTTGGTCCCAATACCATTGGGCTGATGGTGCCAGCTCGCAGTCTGAACGCCACCTACGCCCATATGGGCGCTATTCCGGGAAAGGTCGCGTTTGTGGGCCAGTCCGGCACTATCGCCAGTTCGGTCATTGACTGGGCGTTCGCCCGGGGTGTGGGTTTCTCCTACTTCCTGACACTGGGCGATGGGATGGACATCGACCATGACGACCTGATCGACTATCTGGCCCAGGACAGTCAGACCCGCGCAATATTGCTGCACATCGAGAACATCCCCAACCCGCGCCGCTTTATGTCCGCCGTGCGTGTTGCTTCCCGCACCAAGCCGGTGATTGCCGTGAAGAGCGGCCGTGTTCCGGAATCGGAATGGTTCCCCCACGAGTTGCCTGCGGGGCTGCCCCAGAGTGACCCCATATACGACGCCATGCTCCAGCGTGCCGGTGTTCTGCGTGTGGATGGCTTGGGGCAGATGTTTGATGCGTTGGAAACCCTGACGCGAATGCGGCGCCTACGGCGTGAAACGCTCGCTATCATGGCCAACGGTGTCGGGCCAGGCGTGTTGGCTGTGGATCGGTTGGCGTATCTGGGTGGCGAATTGGCGAAACTGTCGGGCAAGTCGATTGATTCACTGGCAGAACTCCTGCCACCGTACTGGACTCGAAAGAATCCCATCGACCTCGGTTACGCCGCCTCGCCGGAGCTCTACGCCAAAGCCATCAAGATTCTTGCCAAAGACCCGGAAGTGGCCAACGTTCTGGTGATGTATGCCCCCAGCCTGACCGAGGACAGCCTGCGGATTGCCGATGCGGTGGTGCAGGCGGCCAAGGGCACGCGCTTGAACGTATTCACCTGCTGGTTGGGGCAAAGTACGGTACTGGATGCCCGCGATGAGTTTTATCGGGCGGGCTTACCGTCATTCTTCAACCCCGAGAAGGCCGTTATGGCGTTCATGCAGCACGTGCGACACCAGCGCGTGCAGCGGCTGCTGACAGAAACGCCGGAGTCTTTTACCGATCATCTGGCCGACCATACCCAAACACGTCGTGTTGTAGTGAATGCCATTCGCTCCGGACGGGCGCATCTGTCCAACCAGGAAGCCCGCGACGTGATCCGGAATTATGGCATTAACGCCGTCGAGACCATGTATTGCGACGATATGGAGGAAGTGCTGGAAGTCTTCGCCGTGGAGCGTCGTCCGGTGGACATAACGCTGATCCATGAACAGGCCTGTCATCCGCTCGTGGAGCTCAGTCCTGGACAGCGCCGTTACAAGGGCACGGTTCAGAAACTGAATAGTGAGGGAGCGATTATGGATTCCTGTCGCTTCCTGATGGACGAATACCAGAAACACTACCCTGACAGTGGCTTTCTGGGCTTCGCAGTGCAACGCTCCTACCAGCACGTCGGTGGCATCGAATTCAGTGTGGGGATCACCCGGGATAAGTTGTTTGGGCCGCTGGTGGTCTGCGGCGCGTCCGGGGCGCATATCAACGTAATGACGGATCGGCAGATTGCCTTGCCACCGTTGAATATGGTGTTGGCCCGGGAGCTGTTGCGGCGCACCTACATGTACAAGTTGCTGAAAGAACACAGCCTGAAGCCCGAGGAAGACATACGTGCAGTCTCGGAAACCCTGGTGACCCTATCTCAGATTGTGATCGATATTCCGGAGATTCGCGGGCTGGAGATCTCACCGCTGTTGTTCAACGACCAGGGCACGGTAGCGGTTAACGTGGCGATTGACCTGGCGGACAAGCCGGGGCGGCCAATTATCCAGCCGTATCCCAGGGAACTGGAGGAGTGGATCGTTCTGCCGAAGTCCGGGCGCCGTGTCATCATTCGCCCAGTGCTGGCGGAAGACGAACCGGCGCACCGTGCATTCCACGAGCTCCAGTCCCCGGAGTCCATCCGTTACCGTTTTTTCCAGTACCGCAAGCACTTCTCCCGTGAAGACGTGGCCCAGATGGTGCAGATCGACTACGACCGGGAAATGGTCTTTATTGCCAATGCGCCAAGGCAAGACGGCGAGGGCGAGGAAACTCTCGGGACGGTGCGAACCTGGACAGACGCCGACAACTTGCGCTGTGAGTTTGCGGTGATGGTCCACGACAATATGAAAGGCGAGGGGTTAGGGGTGGCCTTGATGCAGAAGATGATCGACTATTGCCGTGGCAAGGGCACGGTGGAGATGGTGGGTGATGTGTTACCCGACAATCGTCCCATGCTGCAACTGGCCGAGCATTTGGGCTTCGAGATCCATTACAACACGGAAGAGGAAGTGATGGACCTCACGCTGGTTCTGAATGAGCCGGAGAAGGACTGGCAGCGGGAGCGCCTGGAACAGACGTCCCACTGAATATCCAGGTTCAGCTTTCTTCCACAATCGCGGAACGGTCTTCTCCACCCAGGGCTTCCAGCAGGCCGGGTATCAGCCTGGCCAGCTCCAGGGTCATCAGTGAAAATGCCGCGTCGAAGCGTGCTGCGGCGTCATCCGCATCCACATCGTCCAGCTTTTCCTGCAGGGTGTCGCCGAACTTCAGGCGACGGATGCCCAGTTCCTCGTCCAGCACGAATGACAGGTTGTCGTCCCAGGTGACAGACAGCTTGGTCACCTGCATGCCGGCGTCCAGATGACTGCGGATTTCATCACCCTGAAGATCCAGGCCTTTGCAGCGCACCACGCCACCGTCTTCGGATGTGTCTTTCAGTTCGCACTCGGTGCCCAGCTCGATGCTCACGGGTAGATCAATGGACTCGTTCAACCAGCCGGTGAAGGTGAAGGCGGGTGCCTGCTCCACGGCTGGCGGGCGAACGGGCAGGGAACCCAGGCTTTTGCGAAGTGTTGAGGCGAGATCTTCCGCCTGTTTGGAGGAGCCCGCGTCAACAACCAGTACACCGTCTGCCGGTGCCAGATAGGCGTAGCAGCGACGGTTCTTGGAAAATGCCCGGGGCAGCATTTCCAGCGTCACTTCTTCTTTCAGTTCGTCCTTTTCCTTGCGTCGCACCTTTCGGTGTTGTTCCGCTTCAATCATTTCAGCCTTCTCGTCCACCAGTTCCTTGATGACGGAGGCGGGCAGCAGCTTCTCTTCCTTGCGCAGGGCAATCAGGTGATAGCCGCCGGCGCTATGAACCAGCAGATCGCTGTGCTTACCCATGGGCGATACCCAGCCCTGGCGTGAGGTTTCCTGGGGACCACAGGGCTTGAAGGCGTCTTCCTGGAGCTTTTCTTCCAGGGCTTCGGCGGTTATTTCGAATGGCTTGGTAAAACGGAATACGCGGGCATTACGAAACCACATGGTCCGGGTCCTTGTTGGTTATTCGGTGATGGTGACAGTCTGAAAAGGGTGGGGATGATACGGCCACGGGTCCGTGGCCGTAAAGTGACAATGCTGAAAACCTCATCTTGGGCCGCTAGAGCTGCATAATCTCCACCATCACGGTCTTGATGATGAACCCCACCACGCCAGCACCGAGTATGGTGAATAAAATGATGGTGCCAAACCGCCCGGCCTGGGACTTTTTGGCCAGGTCCCACACGATGAATCCCATCCAGACGATCAGGCCAGTGAGAAACACCAGCATGGCGAGCTGGGAAAAAACGGCTTCACTCATTAATGTCTCCGGATTCAGTGAACGGTTTACGGCTTATCCCGCAGGAATACCCAGCTGTCCGCATCGGACTGCTCTTCGCTGAACCGGTAACCTTCCAGGTCAAAGCCTTTCAGGTCGCTGGCCTGGGTGATGTTGTTCTGGATGGCGTAGCGACACATCAGGCCCCGGGCCTTTTTGGCGTAAAAACTGATCATCTTGTACTGGCCGTTTTTCCAGTCCTTGAACTGCGGTGTAACCAGGCGACCTTCAAGGTCCTTTTTGCGAACGCTCTTGAAGTATTCGTTAGAGGCCAGGTTTACCAGCACGCCATCATCAGCCTTCAATAGTCGGTTCAGCTCATCGGTCACCTTGCTGCCCCAGAAAGCGTACAGATCCTTGCCCCTGCGGTTCTCGAATTTAGTACCCATCTCCAGGCGATAGGGTTGCATCAGGTCCAGCGGCTTGAGCACACCGTAGAGGCCGGACAGAATTCTCAGTCGCTTATGGGCAATCTCGAATTCTTTATCGCTGAAGCTTTCCGCATCCAGGCCGGTGTAAACATCGCCCTTGAAGGCCAGTACCGCCTGGCGGGCGTTATCCGGTGTGAAGGGGGTGTGCCAGGTGCGAAAGCGTTCAGCATTAAGCTGACCGAGCTTGTCGCTGATTCCCATCAGGTTACTGATGTCGTGGGGTTCCAGGTCTTTAAGCTGGTCCACCAGTTCGCAGGCATCGTCGAGAAAGTCCGGCTGGGTTGTCTTTTGGGTCGCCAGCGGGCTCTCGTAGTCCAGTGTCTTGGCGGGGGATATCACCATCAACATGTCGGGCTGTCCTCATCGGAGAAAATTCATTAACTGGTCACTGGTGAACGGCCAGTCCAGTTCTTCACCGGTATCGTTACGGCGCAACACCGGAATCCGGGTGCCATAGCGTTCAACCAGTTTTTCGGACTGGGCAATGTCCACGGCGTCCACGGGCACCGGCTCCGGCATGGGCGTTCTGACCAATAGGGCTTCCGCCAGTTCGCACAAGTGGCATTGGGACGTGGTGTAGAAAATCAGTTCCATTATTTCGGCTGTGCGTCTATTTGTTGGCCATTCACGTCGTGGCTGTCCTTACCCATCAGGTACAGGTACACCGGCATCAGTTCCTCCGGCGCGGGATTCTGGTCCGGGTTTTCAGCCGGGTACGCGGTGGCTCTCATATTGGTACGGGTGGCGCCGGGATTAAGACTGTTCACGCGGACGTTGTGGCGGTCGTCATCCAGCTCCTCTGCAAGCATCTGGCTCAGGCCTTCAATGGCGAATTTGGAAACGGCGTAGGCGCCCCAGTAGGGTTTGGCCCGGCGCCCGACGCCGGAGGCGGTGAAAATCACCGAGGCATCGTCGGATTTGCGCAGTAACGGAATCATCGCCCGGCTCAGCAGGAAGGGCGCGGTGGCATTGACATGCATGACCTTGTTCCAGATTTCCGGATCGTACAGTTCGATCGGGCTGCGAGTGCCCAGAATGGCTGCGTTGTGGAGAAGCCCGTCGATCCGGTCGAAGTTGTCTTCAATGGTCATGGCCAGCTCTTCATACTCCTTCACCGCGGCGCCTTCAAAATTCAGCGGTACGATGGCTGGTTTGGGATGACCGGCCGCTTCGATCTCATCGTAGACGGATTCCAGTTTGGAGACGGTGCGGCCGACGAGAATGACGGTAGCGCCGTGAGCCGCATAGGCCTTTGCTGCAGCCCTTCCTATCCCGCTGCCGGCACCGGTCACCATGATGATGCGTTCTTTCAGTAGGTCGGCCGGTGCTTGATAGTCCTGCATTCTGAGTCTCCATTTGGGAAATGCTGAAATAGTGCTGCCATCGGCGCTATTGTAACAGTTTTGCCAGGTCGCTGACGGTGTCCGCAATAAGGTCAGCTTGCCACAGATCAACGGCTTCCGGCTGCTCGATATAACCGTAACGAACCGCAATGGTTGTCATCCCGGCGTTGCGACCGGCCTTGATATCGCGCTCATGGTCGCCTACGTAAACGCCCGCTGTCGGTTCGACACCCACTTCCTTGCAGGCGAGAAACAGAGCTTCTGGATGGGGCTTACGGTGGGTGACATGGTCGGGGCAGATCACCGCTGCACAGCGGTTTGCAAGTCCCAGGGCTTCCACCAATGGAACGGCGAAGCGAACCGGCTTGTTGGTGACAATGCCCCAGGGGATACCCCGTGCTTCGAGGCTTTTCAGGAGGTTGTCCATGCCCTCGAACAGAGCGGTTTCCACGGCAACGCCGGCCTCGTAAAGGTCGAGAAACGCGGTGTGCTTTTCCAGGTAGTCGGGATGGTCCGGCTCTAGCCCGAAGCCAATCTTGATCATGGCCCGGGCCCCGTTGGAGACAGAGCGCCGGATATGTGGTGCTGGCAGGCCTGGCAAACCGTGTGAGAGCCGCAGTTCGTTCAGGCAACGAATAAAGTCCGGTGCGGTATCGATCAAGGTACCGTCCAGGTCGAACAGGACGGTCGAGGGGTTTGCTGGCATGGCTGGCTCTGGGGGTGTGGCGTTCACGACGGCGTACTGTCCTCTCGTGTGTCCATGGCTTGCATCATGTAGTTCACGTCCACATCCCGCCCCAGGCGGTAGGCTTTGGTAATCGGATTATAGGTCATGCCGGTCAGGTCGCGGATGTCCAGGCCAGCGTGGCGGAGATGGTCGGACATCTCGGACGGCCGGATAAACTTGCGCCACTCATGGGTGCCCTTGGGCAGTAGGCGGAGCATATACTCCGCACCGACGATGGCGAACAGGAACGACTTGGGGTTGCGGTTGATGGTAGACACGAACAGATGTCCGCCCGGTTTGAGCATGGTGGCGCAGGCGCTGATCACCGATGCCGGATCGGGCACATGCTCAAGCATTTCCAGGCAAGTCACCACATCGTACTGGCCTGCGTGTTCAGGATCTTGCGCCAGTTCTTCTACGGTGATCTGGCGATAGTCCACTTCAATGCCGCTTTCCATACCGTGGAGTCTGGCGACGGATAGCGGTGCTTCCCCCATATCAATGCCGGTGACATGGGCGCCACGCAATGCCATGCCCTCGGAGAGCAGGCCACCACCGCAGCCGACGTCCAGCGCTCGTTTACCGGCGAGGGGCGCGCGTTCATCAATGTAATTGAGTCGCAGGGGGTTGATGTCGTGCAGGGGCCGGAATTCGCTGGTAGGGTCCCACCAGCGGCTGGCCAGTGCCTCAAACTTGGCGATTTCGTTCTGGTCTACGTTGTGGTTACTCATGTGCCGTTCTGCCTGGTCGCTGAGAGTGTGAGCGTCAACTGGTTTGCTGTTCGCGAATACGGTCGGCCCAGCCCTGGACGCGTAGCATCAGGTCCGGAACGTCAATGCGAGTGAGTTTGCCTTCCTGCACCTGGGGTACGCCGTTGATCCAGCTATGGCTTACCTGGCGGCCATGGTTGCTGTAAACCAGATGGGAGGCAGGATCATACACTGGCTGCAGGAACGGGTCGCCGAGATCCACGGCGATAATGTCCGCCAGTTTGCCGGCGGCCAGCGATCCCAGTTCATGGTCGCGTCCAAGAGCCTTGGCGCCCTGGATGGTCGCCATAGCCAGTGCCTCGTGGGCGGACAGTGCCGAGGCGTCGTCTGCAACCACCTTGGCCAGCATGGCGGCGGTGTTGAGCTCGCCGAACAGGTCCAGGTCATTGTTACTGGCCGCGCCATCCGTGCCAATGGCGACATTGACGCCGGCCTTGCGGAATGTTTGCACCGGGCTCAGGCCGCTGGCCAGTTTCAGGTTGGATTCCGGGCAGTGGATAACGTGGGCACCGGTCGCCTGGAGCAGCGCTATGTCTGACTCATCAATCTGCGTCATGTGCACGCACTGGGTGTTGGTCCCGAGTACTTTCAGCTCCGCCAGGCGGGCAGTAGGGCGCTTGCCGGACTTTTCCAGGGCGTCCTCAACTTCGAAAGCGGTTTCATGCAGGTGAATCTGGATGGGGGCACCCGTTGTCTCCGATAGCGCTACGGCTTTTCGCAGAGGCTCGTCGGATACGGTGTAGGGCGCATGGGGGCCAATGGCCGGCATGATGAAAGCGTTGTCCCGCCACTGATTTATGAATGCCTCGCCTTTGGACAGGTATTCATCCGGCCCGCTCCCCCAGGGTGTGGGGAAGTCCAGTAGCGGAAAGCAGATCTGCGCGCGCATGCCGGCGTCGTGCGCCAGTTGGGCAACGATTTCCGGGAAGAAGTACATATCGGAAAACGTGGTGGTGCCGGTGCGCAGCATTTCCGCCATGGCAAGCTGTGTGCCATCAGCGATGAACGCTTCGCTGACAAACGCGCCTTCGGCAGGCCAGATATGGTCGTTGAGCCAGGTCATCAGGGGAAGGTCATCGGCCATGCCACGGAACAGTGACATGGCAGCGTGGCCGTGCATATTGATGAGGCCGGGCAGCACCACATGGCTGGGAAGGTCGATCACTTCCTTGGCACGGAAGCGGGCGTCCGCTTCGTCCTGCGATACGATGGCGGCAATCCTGTCACCCTGGACGAGAACCGCCTGATGTTCCAGAACCACATCGGCGGGCTCGATGGGAATCAGCCAGCGTGCGTTGATGCGAATGTCCGCTGCGGTAATGGTGTCTGCCGTCATTAACCCTACCTTTGTGCGTGCAGCCTGGAACGGAGCCACGCTGTCTTGAAATGTAGCCCGAAAGTATAGCGACCGGCCCGGTTGAGAACTACCCTGGGGGCTGAGTTTACCGTATTAACACAGGTATACTGCCGTTTTGTAATCCTTCAGGAGTTAATGAATGAGTCGCGCCCCTGTTTCATCTGGTGACAGTGCCATCGGAACCGTCGCCATTCGCTGGCATGGTGGAAGCCTTGAATTGCTGGATCAGCGGCTGCTGCCGGACCAGGAACACTGGATTACGCTGGAGGGCTCCGCCGGGGTGGCTCAGAGTATCCGCAATATGGTGGTGCGTGGGGCGCCGGCGATCGGAATCAGCGCCGCGTACGGTGTTGCCCTTGCAGCCCGGCACGCTGGTGGCGGTGACTGGAAAGCGGAGATCAAGCAGGCCATTCGCGAACTGGCGGCCTCCCGGCCAACGGCGGTGAACCTGTTCTGGGCGCTGCAGAAAATGGAGCAGGTGTTCTCAGAGTGTCACTCCCTGGAGGAGGCGGTAAAGCGCCTCTCCGAAACGGCGGTTCAAATCCATAAGGACGACCTGTCCGCCAATCTGGCAATGGCGGATTATGCACTGGCCCACATGGATGCCAGCAAACCGTTTTCGGTTCTGACCCACTGCAATACCGGGGCGCTTGCCACCGGCGGCTACGGCACAGCGCTGGGAGTGATCCGGCGGCTGCATGAGAAAAAGCTGTTGAAGGATGTGTTTGCCGATGAGACCCGGCCTTGGCTTCAGGGTAGCCGATTGACCGCCTGGGAACTGGCAAGGGATGGGATTCCGGTGACGCTCAACGCGGACGGGGCGGCGGCGTCGATACTTGCGGCGGGTCATGTGCGTTGGGTGATTGTCGGCGCGGACCGAATTACGGCCAACGGAGATGTGGCCAACAAGATTGGTACTTATAGCCTGGCGGTTCTGGCCCGGCATCATAAAGTCGGTTTTATGGTCGTGGCACCGTCCAGTACGGTGGACATGGCCCTCGCGTCGGGCAAGGACATCCCGATTGAAGAGCGCGAGGGGGAGGAGCTCAGGCAGGTTCGGGGCGTTCAGGTCGCTCCCACCGGCGTGAAGGCCTTCAACCCGGTGTTTGATGTGACGCCGGCCAGTCTGATCGACGTCATCGTCACTGAGAAGGGCGTTGTCAGCACGCCGAACCTGACCGGCATGGCGGGATTGTTTAGCTGAGACCCTTTACTGGCCTGACTTGCCGCTCAGCGTGTCTGCCTGGGCGGTGATCTGCTTGGGGGCCAGGATGGACGCCATGCGCTGGTCCAGCTCAAGCATATCCGCCATGATGTTTCCGCCTTCGCGGATAATGAAATCCAGTTCGTCATCTGCACTGTCTGGTTCAGCCGCCTGTTCGTCCTGCCAGTCGTCCAGTGCGTCCAGGCTTTCGAACGCTTCTTCACCGCGTATGTCACGGCGTGCATTGGCGATGGTCAAACGAGTGTTCTCGATCTGCGATTGATATGCCTTGCGCTTTTCGAGGTTCAGGCTGACGTATTCCTGTTCACGTTGTTGCTTCAGGAATTCGATTTCCTTCTGCAGCAAGCTGAACTCCGGGTTTTCCTCAAACCGGGTATCGTGGCGCTTCCGGAGTTCATCGATAACACCGCTGAAGTCGAAGTAACGCGCATGTGGCACGGCTTCAATCTGGTCCCAGGGCAGGGCGTGGTCCAGTGCATCCTCGCCGATACGGGTCTTGTCCACGCGCGACGGGATTTCAATGTCTGGAATCACACCTTTGTGCTGGGTTGATCCACCGGACACTCGGTAGAACTTGCTCTGGGTGATTTTCAGCTGACCGTGATTGAGCGGGCGAACGGCCTGTACTGTGCCTTTTCCGAAGGTCTGGGAGCCAACCACAAGGCCCCGGCCATAGTCCTGGATGGCGCCGGCAAAAATCTCCGATGCGGAAGCGCTCATTCGGTTGACCAGTACCACCATCGGCCCATCATAGGCAACGGACGGGTCTTCGTCATTGAGTACCTGTACGTCGTTGTTGGAGTTACGAATCTGCACCGTGGGGCCTTCCTCGATGAACAGGCCGACCAGGTCATTGGCTTCATGGAGTGCGCCGCCGCCGTTGTTGCGGAGGTCCATCACCACGCCATCGACGCCGTCCGCCTTCAGCTCGTCGATCAATTTGCGAACATCACGGGTGGTGCTTTTGTAGTTGGGATCGCCATCCTGCATCGCCTTGAAGTCAGCATAGAAGGTGGGGATGTCGATCACGCCAATGCGATAGGTATCGTTATTCCGTTCGAATTCGATGACTTCCTTGCTGGCACTCTGTTCCTCGAGCTTCACTTTGTCCCGCTCAATGGCGATGGTTTCTGTGACGGTTTCATCCGGGGCGTCGGCGGGGATAACTTCCAGGGTCACCGTAGATTCGCGAGGGCCACGAATCAGATCCACAACCTCGTCGAGGCGCCAGCCGATGACGTTGACGGGCTTTTCCTCGTCGTCCTGTTTGACCGACACGATACGGTCTGCCGGCTCAAGCTGGCCTTGCTTTGAGGCCGGCCCGCCCGGCACCAGGCGCACCACCTTGGTGTATTCATTGTCCGATTGCAGCACCGCGCCGATGCCCTCGAGGGACAGGCTCATGTTGATGTTGAAGTTCTCGGACGTGCGCGGTGAAAAGTAGGAGGTATGTGGGTCCCACATGCCCGCGAAGGCGTTCATGTAAGCCTGGAACGCGTCCTCGCTACGTGCCTGGTAGGCGCGCTTCAACTGGCCTTCATAGCGCCGCTGCAGAGCCTCCTTGATGGATTCGTCATCGGAATCGTTGAGGCGTTGGGCGAGGACCGCGTTCTTGATCCTTTGTACCCATAGATCGTCCAGCGCTTCCCTGTCGGCGGCCCAATCGGCGTCGGACCGGTCCAGCAGGATGCGTTCGTCGGCACTGAAGTCGAGCTTGTCGATTCCGTTGTCGATCAGGTCGAGAGCGAACTCGAGGCGCTCGATGATGCGTTGCTGAACCAGGTTGTAGATATCGAAGCCCGGTTGCAGTTGACCTGTTTTGAGCGCCGAGCCAAGCCCCAGCCGAATCGCACTGAACTTGTCGATGTCTTTCTGCGTCAGGTAGACGCGCTGGCCATCCAGGTAGTCAAGGTAAGCGTCAAACACATCGCCAGAGAGCGAGTCATTAATACTCAAATCGCGGAAGTGGGTGAACTGCAATTGACGGGCAATCAATATGTTGGCGCGGGCCTGCTCCACCGTTGGGGACACTGGCTGATAAACCTTTTCGGTGTCCAGCTTGGCCGATACAGGCACAGCAAGTGCGAGCGTGAGGGCCAGGGCAAACGTCTTTCTGCCGGGGATTACCGCACCCATGGTCGTGCTGTAACGGGTGACAAATCGTTCCGCGATGCTCATAAGCTTTGTTACCTGACGGTGTGGACGATACCGGGCGCTACGGAGAGGGACCCCTGATGAGTGGCCGCTGGCAGTTGATTTAGCGCTTTTTCGATATCGCTGGATTGGCTCATGGTTTTATTGTAGGCAAGCACAGAAGCGGTTGCCATAGCGGGGAAGTTTCTGTACGTGACAATCTGTCCATGAAGTCGTCAGATTTGTGAACGCGCGAGCCGGCGGAAAGACGACGTGAAATCCTTGCCGGAGCGCTCGGGTGCAACTCCGGCAAGGACTGCCTCGGTTACTCGAAGAGCGTGTTGCTTTCCGCCTTTTCCAACAACAGGCGCGGTGGGTTGAAGCGTTCACCAAAGCGCGCGGCCAGGAATTCCGCCCGTTCCGCAAAGGCTCTTACGCCGTATTGGTTGATGAACTGGATGGCACCACCTGTCCACGGGGCAAAGCCAATACCAAAAATGCTGCCGATGTTGGCGTCTTCAACGGTCCGGAGTACGCCTTCTTCCAGGCAGCGTACGGTTTCGATGGCCTGGATGAACAGGATGCGGTCTTTCAGCTCCTGGAGGTCCGTGTTCCGAGCTTTTTCCCGATCGACAAACAGTGTGTCCAGTTCCGGCCAGAGGTGCTTTTTCCCGGATTGCGGGTACTCGTAGAAGCCGGCACCGGCGGCCTTGCCCTTGCGGTCGTGGCTGCCGACCATCTGGTCGATGACGGCTTCCGCCGGGTGCGCGTTCCAGGTTTGACCGGCCGCTTCCGTGTCTTTTTTGCTCTGGTCGCGGATATGTTGCATAAGGGTCATGCTGACTTCATCGGAAATCGCCAGCGGGCCGACCGGCATGCCGGCCAGTACGCCTGCGTTTTCGATGCTGGACGGATGGATACCTTCACCCAGCATGGCGATGCCTTCATTGACGAAGGTGCCAAACACGCGTGAGGTAAAGAACCCGCGGCTGTCATTGACCACAATGGGGATTTTGCCGATCTGCTGGACGTAATCAAAGGCGCGGGCGAGGGTGTCGTCAGACGTTTTCTCACCCACGATGATTTCCACCAGTTGCATCTTGTCCACCGGCGAAAAGAAATGCAGCCCAATGAATTTTTCGGGCCGAGCCGAGGCTTTGGCCAATTGGGTAATGGGAATGGTGGAGGTGTTGGACGCAAAGAGGCCGTTCTCGGCCAGTTTCGCTTCCGCTTCCTGGGTGACTTTTGCTTTCAGGTGGCTGTCTTCAAAAACGGCCTCGATGACCAGATCACATCCTTCCAGGTCGTCCGCGGAACCAGTGGCCTTAATGCGGTTCAATATCTCGGCTTTCTGTTCTTCCGTCATGCGCCCACGGCTGACTTTTTTCGCCAGCAGTTTCTCGGAATAGGCCTTGCCTTTTTCCGCGTTTTCCGTGGAAACGTCCTTGAGGACCACATCCAGGCCTCGGGTTGCGGTGGAGTAGGCGATGCCCGCGCCCATCATGCCGGCGCCAAGGACGCCCACTTTGCGGAAGGTTTCCTTCTCAACACCCTGCGGGCGGCTTTCGCCGGCGTTGACCGCGTTAAGCTGAAACCAGAAAGTGCCGGTCATGTTCTTGGCGACCTGACCAATAACCAGTTCCGCGAAATAGCGGGTCTCGATCAGGCTGCCATTGTCGAAGTCCACTTGGGCACCTTCCACGGCGGCTGACAGGATACGCTCCGGGGCGGGGTAGCAGCCTTTGGTTTTCTGCTTGAGCATTGCCGGCGCAATAGCCAGTTTCTGGGCCATGGCGGGGTGGTGAGGCGCGCCGCCAGGAAACTTGAAGCCTTTCTGGTCCCAAGGCTGCTGGCTCTTTGGATTGGCGTCGATAAAGGCCCGTGCCTTGGCCATCATGTCGTCGGTGGACGAGGCCAGTTCATCAACAATGCCGGCCTTGAGCGCCGCTTTCGGGTTTACCTTTTTGCCTTCCATCAGAAAAGGGAAAGCCGCTTCCAAACCGATCATACGGGGCAGGCGTTGAGTGCCGCCGCCACCGGGCAACAGTCCAAGGGTGACTTCCGGAAGGCCCAGTTGAATCTTGTCTTCGTCCAGAACAACCCGGTGATGGCACGCCAGGCAGATTTCCAGACCACCACCGAGGGCAGAGCCATTGATGGCTGCCACGATGGGTTTGCCGCTGGTTTCGAGGACGCGCATCTCGGCTTTCATGCCGTTGACCATGTCTTCAAAGGCACCGGCATCCTTCCCGGTTACTTTGTGCAGCTCTTTCAGGTCACCGCCAGCAAAGAAGGTTTTTTTGGCGGAGGTGACAATAATGCCGCGGATAGTGTCGAGATCGCTTTTAACCTTGCCCGCTGTCTCTGTCAGTGCCGCTCGGAAATCGGCGTTCATGGTGTTGGCGGACTGGCCGGGCATGTCGATGGTCAGGGTCAGGATCTGATCTGAACCCAGGTCGTAGTGAATGGTGCTCATAGTTGGCTCTCCTCTCAGAATCAGTCGTCGGCTCAGACGCGCTCAATGATGGTGGCAATACCCATTCCGCCACCCACACATAAGGTGGCCAGGCCGTAGCGCAGTTCTCTCCGCTCCAGTTCGTCGAGCAGGGTGCCCAGGATCATAGCGCCAGTGGCCCCCAGTGGGTGGCCCATGGCGATAGCCCCGCCGTTCACGTTCACTTTTTCGTCCGGAACCGACAACTCCTTCTGGAAGCGCATCACCACGGAGGCAAACGCTTCGTTTACTTCGAACAGGTCAATCTGGTCCGCTGTCATGCCGGCTTTTTTCAGCGCCTTGCGAGCCGCCGGGGCAGGGCCGGTCAGCATGATAGTGGGGTCGGTGCTGGTGACCGCTGTGGCCAGGATGCGTGCTCGGGGTTTGAGCCCCATGGCCTTGCCTTTGGCTTCGCTGCCAATAAGGAGCGCCGTGGCGCCATCCACAATGCCGGAGGAGTTGCCAGCATGGTGCACGTGATTGATCGTCTCCACGTAGTGGTATTTTTCCCGGGCGACGCCGTCGAAGCCCATTTCACCCATCATCTGGAATGAGGGCTTTAGGCTGGACAGGGATTCTACCGTGGTGTTGCCGCGTACATGCTCGTCACGATCCAGGATCATCACGCCATTCTGGTCGGTAACCGGAACGATGGACTTTGAAAAATAGCCGTTTTCCCAGGCGTTGGCGGCCTTTTGCTGTGACTTCACCGCAAATCCGTCTACATCCTCTCGGCTAAAGCCTTCCAGTGTCGCAATCAGGTCCGCGCCGATGCCCTGTGGCATGAAGCCCGTATGAAGGTTGGTGGCCGGGTCCGTGGCCCAGGCGCCGCCATCGGAACCCATAGGCACGCGAGACATGCCTTCAACACCGCCGGCAACCACCAGGTCTTCCCATCCGGAACGGACCTTCATCGCCGCCAGGTTGACGGCCTCAAGGCCGGACGCACAGAAGCGGTTCAGGGTGACACCGGCTACAACTTCGTCCCAGTCCGCCGCCAGGGCGGCGGTTTTGGCAATATCCGCACCCTGGTCGCCAACCGCAGTCACGCAGCCCATAACGATGTCGTCCACCTGGGCGGTGTCCAGGCTGTTTCTCTCCTGTAGCGCCTTGAGAACGGTGGTCAGCAGCGTAATGGGTTTAACGCTGTGCAGGGCGCCGTCTTTCTTGCCGCGCCCCCGGGGCGTACGAACCGCATCGAAGATATAGGCTTCGGTGGTCATTTCCTGTCCTCTGTTGGTCGTTGACTCAGTAATAGCATTGCAAAGGGTAACCATAGCGGGTCGTGCCGGGTGCGCGTAATGACGAGCACTGCCAATCGAATTGGCGAAACTGCTCACTCCGGTCATGACAATTTCAGGGTAGGGTTCTATGGTGTAGACAGATACCCATCACAAGCAGGAGCAAGGCGATGTCCCTGAGAGATGCCATCGATAACTTTTACGAGCCGCTGGTTGTGGAGGCCATTGATGAAACGAGAGGGGATGGTGACAGTCAGGACTACCTGACCGACGTGATGTGTGTGGCGCTGAATCGGCTACCAGCCAAATACTACCGCCACAGCATCGATATGATGTTCTACCTCGCCGACGGCGAACTCGAAACCATGAAAAAACAGGCCCTGACCGCCGTTCGGGAGGCCAGGGAGTTTGTGAAGAGCCATCAGCGCGAATAAAAGAGCCATCAGCGGGAATGAAAAGCCATCAGCGCGATGGTTAGCTCTCCCGCAGTGTAGCCTCCAGCGCTTTACCAAGCCGCTCAGCCAGGGGCTCACTGACAACATCCACAGGTTGAACCAGGCACCAATTGGCAACCAGCATTTCCAACTGCCTTGATTTGTCGCTGCCCGAGGAAGCGTTGCCCATACCCTCGGCAAGCCGCTGTACCTGAATTTCCATACGCCGGCCCTGGTCTTCCGCTGGTGACGCCACTTCCGCCAGTATCTCCGCCCGAATAACCAGTTCTACCGGGTCTGGCTGGCCTACATCGGCAGCCAGCCCGGCCCAGTGCTGTGGCAGTGCGTCGCTGTCCAGGGCGCTCGAACTCCGGGAATTGATCCAACTTTTCCAGGTATCTATCTGTTCCTGTAGCTGGCGGGTCGAAACCAGCCCTGAAAGGCGACTGCGTTCCTGGCTGACTCGCTCTTTGCTGCCCGCAGACAATGGCTCGTTTCTGAGCGAGTCAAGTTCAGCCAGTGTCGCTTTGAGCACATCAAGGCTGCTATCGGAGCCCGCCGATTGGCAGGCTTCAAGCACCGGCCCCGCTTTTTCATCCGCCTCACGGGAAAGCTGTTCCTGTTCGTCCCTGCGAGCATCCCGCCGCGCGAAGATCTGATCGCAGGCTTTGCGGAACGCCTGCCACAGTTTTCTGTCTTCGCGGTGGCGGGTAATGCCAATGTTCGTCCACTCCGTTTGTAGCGCTTTCGCCTGGTTCATGGCATCGCCCAGAGGCTCGTGTTCAATCAGGGCTTCCGCTCGCTCAACGATGCCCTGCTTGAGAGCTTCGTTTTTCTTGCGCTCGGTATCCAACGGCGCCTCAAGCTGTTTTAGCAAATCGTCGAATCGTTTCTGAACCGGGCGATTGTCGCGAAATTCCACGGGCCAGGCCGCTTTCCACTCTTCGCGTGCGGTCTGATGTATGCGTTCAGCCGTTTTCCAGTCAATGTTATTCCAGTCGGCGTTGTCGAGGAACGTGCCCAACTGATCGCAAATCGTCTTGCGGGTTTCCAGGTTTGCCTGTTTCAGCCCGGACTTGGCGGAAAAATAGGCCTTGCAGGGCTCATACGCCTGATCCGAGGCCTGCTTGAACCGTGACCACAGATCGCGATCAGAAGAACCTCCCAAACCCCGCCACTCGTTCTGCAGTTCCTTGATGCGCTCAGCCTTGGCTTCCGGTTCCATGGGCTGGTTTGCCAGGTATTCCATCTGTTCGCAGAGCGACTCCTGTTTCGGGCGCGTTGCAAAGCCCTGCCAGTCTGTCAGTTCGCGAAGCTGGCCGCCGAGCAGGTGCATTCTTGGTTGCAGTGATTTGCCATGGCGATGATCGAGACCTTTTGCCAGTTGTTGAGCGGCCTTGAAGTGCTGGCGGGACTCCTTCAACTGCTTGGCTTCGAGAGCTTCCTCCAGCTTATCCAACACCTGCCGAAGCGAATCAGCCATGGCCTTCTGTTCTTCAGAGTCTGGTTTGTCGGTTTTTGCAGGGCGGGGTTTTCCTGCAATGCGGTTCAGAGTGTCCAGCACAGTGGGGCGCCTGAAATCGCGGGGCCAGTCGACGTTTTCCAGTATTACGCTGGCTTGATCGGTCTGCTTGCTATCATCGGTGTCACTGCTGTCGGTAGCCTGCAATGCCATGATCTCGTCGCGGTGCTGGCCGAGGCGCTTGACTGCGGATATATAACCCCGCAGCGACTGCATCAGGCTCTCGTAGGTTTTCTGTTCCTGTTTCTCCACCTGGGCGTCCCGGGTGGCTTCCAGCCAGCGGTTCTCCTGGGTTTTCTGCAAGGCATCCAGGGAGGCAAGGGAAGGCTCCAGATCCGGGTCCTGATGTTTCAGTTCATCAAGGGTGTCTTCCAGTAAGGACAGCGTTTCTGCCCGCTGGCTCTTTTGCTCTTGCTGATGTCTGAGCTGGTCCTTTTCGGCCTGCATCTCGCGCAGCCGTTCGCGGCATTGGTGAACAGCCTGCAGGAACTCCGTGGTCTGTTCCTGTGAGGCCTGAGCTTCCACATCAGTCCATTTCTGAAGGAGGGCGTCCAGGCGCGCCTCAAACAACTTCGTGTCGTCGCTACGGGCCTGCTCAACCGCGTGGCGCACGATGGTTTGAATGGTTTCGGCCAGTTTTCGTTGTCGATCTTCGTCGTCGCGAATACGTTGCAGCTTCTGGCGAACGATTTGATAGACCCCTTTGTCCTTGCCTTTGGCAAGCTTCTGGACGCGCTGCAGGGTGGCCTTTTCAGTCAGTGCTTCCGCGGCCTCGCTGCGTATTCCTGCTGTCAGGCCGCCAATGGCCAGTTCCTCGAGTTCGCCTTCGGACGGGTTGGCTTTCAGTGCTTCTGCCTGCAGCTCTCGTTGGTCATCCTGCCTGCTTGTCTTGTCGGCCTCTTCCTTCGTAGCTTCCTTGCGAGGGGTAACGGCAGTCGCGGTTGCCTTGCGATTTCCAAACAGTTTCTGGATGAATGCGGCCATGGGGTTGTCCTTTGATATTGAAACCAGTTCCCGGTGCCGGCAAAGTAAGCAGGCACCAGCCATCGGCGTTGTCCGGAGTTCCGGGTGCCGGGTACGTCAGCTGATCGATCCAAGGAATTGAATGGTCAGCTGTATTAGGTGGGGGCTAGTCTAGCGTTTTGTCGGCATTTGCGGGAAGAGTCTGAATGGGAAAAGCACCAAATCCGGAAGATCAGGACCACAAGGCGCGTTCTGCCGCGCTGCGTCTGCTCGCCCGACGGGAACACAGCCGTTTGGAGCTCACTCTGAAGCTCAAGCAAAGGAAGATCGAATCGGATGTGATTGAACAGGTTCTGGACGACTATGAAGCCGAAGGTTGGTTAAGCGACGAGCGGTTCGCCGAGGTCTACGCCCGGCAGCGAATGGATCTTGGCTATGGACCGTTGAGAATACAGGCTGAACTCCAGCAAAGGGGCATCCAGGAGACGCCGCTCTGCGTCAGGGCGATGAATGACACGGACTGGTCCGATCGGGCGACGTTGCTTCGGGAAAAACGATTCGGGCTCAGCGATATTCGCGATGACTGGGATGAAAAGGCCCGTCAGGCTCGCTTTCTTGCCCGTCGGGGGTTTTCCTCGGAACACGTGGAAAACGCGCTTGATCAGAGGCTATAGCGTTGGTGGAACGAAACCGAGTTCCTCTGGCAGCGACGCCCTGATGTCGCTGTTGTTTTCCTTGCCTTCGACGGGGCCGACAATCTTTTCCATACCCTCCAGCTCTTTAAACCAGGGCTTTTCCTCAGTTTCCACTACCTTCGTTGGCTCCGACAGCCAGGCCAGGAAATCGTAGTAGCGGCGTATGTTCTGAACGTAAATCACCGGTTCATGCCCCCTGGCGTAGCCAAACCGCGTCTTGGAATACCATTCCTTCTGGGCCAGCAGTGGCAGGAATTCTTTGACGTCCATCCAGCGATCAGGATTTCTGCCGGCGCCCTCGGTCAGCCTGCGGGCATCTTCGACATGGCCCCAGCCAACGTTGTAGGAGGCGAGGGCAAACCAGGTCCGGTCCGGTTCGGGAATGCGATCGGGGACCCGGCTATGCACGATGGTGAAATACTTTGCGCCACCCTGGATGCTTTCCTCGGCATCAAGGCGATTATTGATGCCGATATGGCTGGCTGTGTTCCGCGTTAACATCATCAGGCCGCGAACACCGGTCGGCGAGACCGCATTGGGGCGCCAGTGGGACTCCTGGTAGCCCATGGCAGCCAGCAGTCGCCAGTCCAGCTCGTAGGTCTTGGCGTAATCGCGAAACAGGCTTTCGTATTTGGGCAGGCGGTTTTCTACGTGATGAACAAAGGTCCGCGCGCCAACATAGTCCAGGCGGTCGAGATGACCGTAGAATCGCTCGGAAATATGCGCCAGTGTGCCGTCGTCCCGCAACTCCTGAATAAACTGTTCGGCGGCATTGGCCAGACTCTGGTCCTGCTCGCCGGGAAAGAGCCACAGTAATGGTTCGGGCTCTCCGAGGCTGAACGCGCTCTTGACCTTCGGGAAGAACACATGGTTAAGCTCGAGCTCGTTGGAGGATACGATGGCCAGCGGGAACTCGCCGGATTCCACCCGCGAGAGGATACCAGCGGCATCCAGACCGGCATGCATGGTCCACTGAAGGCCGCTGTTGTTGGCACTGAACTGTTCCAGTTGGTGTTCGTGATTGCTGTCCGCCACCAGGTGGATAGTCTGTCCCTCCAGATCTTCCAGGGAGTCCGGGCGGTCGACTTCGCGGTTATAGACCACGACGGATTCGGCTTCGATGCCGTTGGCAACCTTTTGGTAACGCGGCTGAAAATCAGGGCGCGAGGAAAGCCCTGCCAGACCGATGTGGGCGTAGTCCTGATCAAGTACCGACAGCACGCTGGTGTTGTCCTTCGCGACGCGAACCTTGAGCTCAACGCCCAGATCCTCTGCGAACAGGCGCGCCAGTTCGTAGTCATAACCGGTGGGGCCGTCACGGCCTTCAAAATAAACCGAGGGGGCATTCCGGGTAATAACGTGAAGCACTCCCTCAGAACGGATTTCCTGAAGTGTGCTTGGCCTTGAGCATCCTGCAACTGTCAGGATTATTGACAGTAGGCAGGTGTATTTCGCGATGGCCGTGTACGGCTGACGACGGTTTCTAGGCAAATTCCTGAACTCCCTTGATGCAGGACGCTGAGTGTTACGGTATATCCCCTGATGTCCGATCACTCCCTGCTACCTCGCTCACACTTCTTGCGTTACTAAAAAAGCAGCAAGTGGCATGCCAGCACAGCTTTGGGGAGTTTAACCGATGTTCACTCAATACGGAGCCTCCCTGGCTCATCTGTAATGATCCCCGGTCACACCGGAGTGGTCAATGAATCTGCTCAGTTACTGTGCAAAACAATGTAAATTATAGCGGTCGGTTTATAACCTTTTGGCGCTGTATCCCGGTGCGTGTTTCAAGTATCATTGCGGCCTTTCAGATGGCCGGCCTTTTCCTGTTTGCCTTGTACTCCGTCGATACGGAACACAGGATGCTGCACCGGCTCCCAGTCTCGCGCGTACAGGTTTTGATCATGCTTGAACTTCGCGGCGCTCCCGCGCTCTCGCCCTTTCGTTCCCGCAAGCTGCATACTCGCCTCCAGGACATCGTACCTGCGGTGGAACATGTGTATGCCGAGTTCATGCACTTCACGGATCTTGAATTCCCGCTGTCCGAATCCGATCAGGCGGTACTTGATCGCCTGCTGACCTACGGTCCCAGTGTTTCCGCCGAAGAGCCTGACGGCGTACTTTTCCTGGTGGTTCCGCGCCCGGGCACCCTTTCACCCTGGTCAAGCAAGGCGACGGACATCGCCCGCAACTGTGGCCTGCGGCAGATTCGGCGGATTGAGCGGGGCATCGCCTATTACGTGAAAGCCAACCGCAAGCTGAGCCTCGAACAGCGGGAGAAGATTGCGGCGTTGCTTCACGACCGCATGACCCAGAAAGTCTTCCACGAGATGGGCGGTGCGGAATTGTTGTTCCATACCGACGAGCCGCGCACCCTTAACCGTGTTCCGGTGCTTTCTGGCGGGCGTCAGGCACTGGTAGACGCCAATCGCTCACTGGGCCTGGCGCTGGCGGAAGATGAGATCGATTACCTGGTGAAGTCCTTCTCGGACCTGGAACGTGATCCCACCGATGTTGAGTTGATGATGTTCGCGCAGGCCAACTCAGAACATTGCCGCCACAAGATTTTCAACGCCTCCTGGGATATTGACGGTGAAGGGCAGGAAAAATCCCTGTTTGCGATGATTCGCAATACCTTTGAGATGAACAGTGAGGGCGTGCTTTCCGCTTATAAGGACAACGCGTCGGTCATTGCCGGCAGTCGTGGGGGGCGCTTCTTCCCGGAGCCAGAAACCGGTGTTTATCGCTATCATGAGGAAGATATCCATATCCTGATGAAAGTGGAAACCCACAACCACCCCACTGCGATAGCGCCGGCAGCCGGTGCTGCAACGGGCTCTGGCGGTGAGATCCGTGATGAAGGGGCAACCGGTCGCGGCTCCAAGCCGAAGGCGGGCCTCAGCGGGTTCACAGTATCCAACCTTAACCTCCCGAATGATCCGCAGCCCTGGGAACTTGGTTACGGTAAGCCGGAACGAATTGCCTCGCCTCTGGATATCATGATTGAAGGTCCCATTGGTGGTGCTGCCTTCAACAATGAGTTCGGCCGTCCCAATCTCGCCGGGTATTTCCGGACCTTCGAGGAAGTAGCGCCCGGTGCCGGTGGCGAAGAGGTACGCGGTTATCACAAGCCCATCATGATCGCCGGCGGCCTGGGTAATATCCGGGCGAGCCATGTGGAGAAAGGCAATATTCCTGTGGGTGCCAAGTTGATCGTCCTTGGTGGCCCGTCCATGTTGATTGGTCTGGGTGGCGGTGCTGCATCGTCCATGGATTCCGGATCCAGCAACGAGAACCTGGACTTTGCTTCGGTCCAGCGGGATAACCCGGAAATGGAGCGTCGCTGCCAGGAAGTGATTGATCGTTGCTGGCAAATGGGAGACGACAACCCCATATGCTTTATTCATGACGTAGGGGCCGGCGGCCTGTCCAACGCCATGCCGGAACTGGTCAAGGACGGTGGTCGCGGTGGCCGTTTCGAACTGCGTGACATTCCCAGCGACGAGCCGGGCATGTCACCGCTGGAAATCTGGTGTAACGAATCCCAGGAACGTTACGTGATGGCGGTGGCGCCGGAGAATCTTGAACAGTTTGATGCCCTGTGCCGCCGTGAGCGTTGCCCCTATGCGGTGATCGGCGAAGCCACCGAGGCGCACCATCTGGAACTCGGGGATTCCTATTTCGACGATCGCCCTGTTGATTTGCCGATGGACGTGCTGTTTGGCAAGCCGCCCCGCATGCACCGCAGCGTGTCGCGGTCCTCATTCACCAAGCCTATTTTTGATTCCACGAAGATTGATCTGAACGATGCGGTAAGCCGTGTTTTGAGGCTGCCGTCCGTGGGCTCCAAGAGTTTTCTGATCACCATTGGTGACCGGACCATTACCGGGCTTGTCGCGCGGGACCAGATGGCGGGCCCCTGGCAGGTGCCTGTCAGTGATGTGGCGGTTACCTCGTCGTCTTTTGATGTGAAAACAGGCGAAGCCATGGCCATGGGTGAGCGCACACCGGTAGCGGTTATCGATGCGCCGGCATCCGGGCGCATGGCAGTCGGCGAAGTGATTACTAACCTGGCGGCCGCCCCTGTCGCCAAATTGTCGGATATTCGACTGTCCGCCAACTGGATGGCCGCGGCAGGGCACCCGGGTGAGGATGAGAACCTTTATGAAACCGTTCGTGCGGTTGGTATGGAGCTTTGTCCTGCATTGGGTATCACCATTCCGGTGGGCAAGGATTCCATGTCCATGAAGACGGTCTGGGAAGAGGATGGCGGTGAGCAAAAAAGTGTTACGGCCCCGTTGTCGCTCATCATCAGCGGTTTCGCACCGGTGACGGATGTAGACAGAACATTGACCCCTCAGTTGGCGACAGATGCCGGGAATACGGATCTGATTCTGATCGACCTTGCGGCGGGACAGAACCGCCTCGGTGGTTCGGCACTGGCACAGGTTTACCGGCAGGTAGGTGCGGTAGCACCGGATCTGGACGACCCGGAAGACATCAAGGCGTTTTTCGCGGTTATTCAGGGCCTGAACGCAGACAGCAAGCTGCTGGCGTACCATGACCGTTCGGATGGTGGCTTGTTCGTCACCCTGGCTGAGATGAGTTTTGCCGGGCACACCGGTATCGACATCAAGCTGGATGGCCTTGCGGAAGATGCGTCCCAGTTCCCTCGTGAGCTCTTTAACGAGGAGCTAGGAGCCGTAATCCAGGTTCGTCGGGAGGATACCGGGTTTGTACTGCAGCAGTTTTCGGCAGCGGGTCTTGGTGACCACACCTCGGTGATCGGTACCGTCAACCAGGACGACCACATTCGCTATACCTTTGAGGGGCAGTCGGTTATATCCCGACCGCGGACGGATCTGCAGCGCCTTTGGGCGGAAACCAGCTACCGCGTACAGTCGCTCCGTGACAACGCCGATTGCGCTCAGGAGGAGTTCGACAACCTGCTGGACAGCAGTGACCCGGGGCTTCACGCGGAACTGACGTTCGACATCAACGACGATATTTCCGCGCCATACATCAACACAGGGGCCAGGCCTCGAGTGGCGGTGCTGCGGGAGCAGGGTGTGAATGGACAGGTTGAAATGGCAGCCGCCTTTGACCGTGCCGGGTTCGAGTCCGTGGATGTTCACATGAGTGACTTGCTCTCTGGCCGTGTTTCCCTGGAAGGGTTCAACAGCCTGGTAGCCTGTGGTGGCTTCTCTTACGGGGATGTCCTGGGTGCAGGTGAGGGCTGGGCCAAGTCCATCCTGTTCAATGATCGGGTTCGTGATCAGTTTGCCGCATTCTTCAACCGCCAGGATACCTTGGCGCTTGGCGTTTGTAATGGTTGTCAGATGCTGTCCAACCTGCACGAACTGATTCCCGGCAGTGAAGGCTGGCCGCGTTTCGTACGTAACCAGTCGGAGCAGTTCGAAGCCCGGTTGGTGATGGCGGAGGTGCCCGCTTCTCCGTCGGCGTTCATGGAAGGCATGGCCGGCTCCAGGATGCCGATAGCGGTTGCCCATGGTGAGGGCAGGGTTGAGTTCCCGGCCGGAACGTCTGCAGACCAACTGAGTGATAGCGAGCTGATTGCGCTGCGCTACGTGGATAACCGCGGCGAGGTCACCACACGTTACCCATGGAACCCCAACGGATCCGAGGCGGGCATAACCGGTGTGACCACAAGGGATGGACGGGTCACCATCTTGATGCCCCATCCCGAGCGGGTATTCAGAACCTCCCAGCTTTCGTGGCACCCTGCCGATTGGGGTGAAGACGCGCCATGGATCCGAATGTTCCGTAATGCGAGGCGTTGGTTCAGCTAAGCCATAGCCTGAGCTAAAAAGCCGGCCCCGGACGCACCATAAAGGTGACTCATCCAGGGCCGGCTTTTTTGTTTTTGGCGACGGGAGTTTTCAAGGATTTTCAAGGGAAATTTTTGTTTATAAGTGCGAAAATCCCCTTGACTCAAACGGTTTATGCACATTCCTGGTGCCATGCTGTGTGCAATGTGCACAAAGCACTGGGTTTAGGTTCATTTTTTGTTCGACAACTATAACTATATGAAATATAAGAAATTAATTAAGTAGGTGAATTTGTCGCCAATTTAACAAAAGTGCAGTAATTCCGGGGGATGGGGGCATGTTCCCCAAAACTTTCCCCAGAGTTATCCACAGATTCTGTGGGTAAGTGGCTAAATGCTTAATCTGTACAAAAATTATCCGTTGGAAGGGTGTCGGAATGGCCCGATTCTGTTCTGACACAACGGTGTTCAAGGGAGGATCTGACGAATGTACAAGATGTGTTATTTCGTGCCTGAGAGTCATCTTGAAACGACCAAAAGCGCCCTGTTTGAAGTGGGTGCCGGGCGTATTGGAGATTACGATTGTTGTGCCTGGCAATGTAAAGGTCAGGGGCAGTTTCGTCCGCTGGATGGCAGCCAGCCGTTTCTGGGCCAGGCCGGGGAAATTGAGCGGGTGGACGAATTCCGCGTTGAGCTGGTGTGCAAGGACGACCTGATTCAGGCGGCACTTAGAGCGTTGAAACAGGCGCATCCGTACGAAGAGCCCGCCTACGAGGTGTTTCGGATGGAAACACTGTAGCGCCGGCCGTGCTCAGAGGGTCAGGTGCGAGGGCCCATCCGATACCGAATGTCGTCCACATGCACGGGGAAGTGCTCATTGCGTACGTCCTCCACATAGAGCTCCAGGGTGCGACGGACGGTGGGGAACGACAATTCATCCCAGGGGATGTCTTCCAGTGCGAAGAGCTGGGTTTCCAGTGACTCTTCGCCGGCCCCAAAGTCTTCGCTGATGAGGGTGGCGCGATAGAACATGTGCACCTGATCAATGTGTGGCACATGAATGATGGTGTAGAGGTTGTCCACCGTCACTTCCGCAAGCGCCTCTTCCCGGGTTTCCCTGGTGGCCGCTTCGAGGGTGGTTTCCGAGTTTTCCATGAAGCCTGCAGGTAGCGTCCAGTAACCATAGCGGGGCTCGATAGCCCGGCGGCACAACAGGATCCGTCCTTTCCAGACGGGAACCGTACCGGCGACTATCCGGGGATTCTGGTAATGTATGGTTTCACAACTGATGCACACGTAGCGGTGACGATTGTCCCCCTGGGGGATGCGCTGTTCGACAGGGTGGCCGCATGTGCTGCAGTATTTCATCTGTTTCACCATATACTGGACAAATGTGTGTTGGTAGCAAGTGTAACTATCTGCGCTGCCGGTGTCTCATTCAACAGTCAGAAGTCTTAACGGAGCCGTGTTTTGCGCGACCTTCTAACCAAACGCCTGTCGGGCTATGTACCCCGTTTGTTGACATTGGATTACCCCGAAGCAGCCGTACTCGTCCCGGTCACTAATGACCATGAAAATCCTGAAATCGTATTTACCCTGAGATCAGAGAACCTCAGTACCCACCGGGGGCAGGTATCTTTCCCAGGCGGGCGGCGGGACCCGGAAGACCATTCCCTGGCCGATACCGCGCTGCGCGAGACCCACGAGGAAATCGGGCTACCACCCGATCAGGTGGACCTTATTGCGCCGCTGAGCCAGGTAATGTCGCTGCATCAGATTCTCGTAACACCTTACGTAGGGGTGATACCCGGCGATCACCCCCTGCAAGCCAATCCGGCGGAAATCGAGAGTATTTTCCGGGTGCCCGTTGAATTTTTCCTGGACGACAATCGAGAGCGCACAGACCCGCTTAACTTCCTCAACAATACCTTTTACGTGCCCTGTTATCGTTGGGAACGCTATCAGATATGGGGCCTGTCTGCGGTCGTTCTGGTGGATTTCCTCAATGCGGTCTACGACGCCGGTATTGATTTGCTGGAGCCACCGCCGAAACGCTGACAGGCGTCTCCCGATCCCTCCTTTCGAGTTCTCCTCTTTTTTCGCGTTTATCAGCGGGCCCATTTTTTGGACCCGCTGACGTTTTATGTGTCCCTGAATGCTCAAATATTAGACAAAGGTCTAATATGCTTATAAATCGATCAGGTATTACATGGTGAATACTGTATGCAAACGACAAAAAGGAGTTGCGTCGTGGGGTGCGATCAATGAAAAAAATTCAAACCGAGAAGAATCTACCGGAGTTGATCTATGACTCTGTGGTCAATGCCATCGTTGAAGGTTTGCTTAAGCCGGGTGAGCGCGTCACCCAGGAGACGCTGGCCGAAAGACTGGATGTCTCGCGGTTGCCGGTAAGCCAGGCTATGCAGCGTTTGCGCGATGACGGATTTCTGTCGGCGGTAGGGCGTCGGGGCCTGATGGTGTCGGTGCTTGATGAGAGCTTCGTGGCGCAGCTGTACGAGTTCCGGTGTGGGATCGATCTGGTGAGTGCCGGGCTTGCCGCCCAGCGTGTGGATGCCGGGGCGAGAAAGCGAGGTGAGGACATCATTGCCGAAGGTTTCGCGGCAGGGAAAGCACACGATCTCCCCGCTTTGATCGATGCTGACATGCGCTTTCATGGCTTCATCTACGAGCTGGCGGGTAACACCTTCATCCTTGATTCAATGGAGGCGCACTGGAACCACGTAAGGCGCGTCATGAGTGACATTCTCATTGTCGAGAAAAACCAGAAACAGATCTGGGAAGAGCACGAGGCAATACTGAACGCGGTATTGGCCGGTGATGCACGGACTGCTGAAACACTTGCCAGAGAGCATGTGGAAACCGCATCAAAATGGCTTCAGAAAGAGATTCAAGTCTGCCGTGAACCCCTGAAAAGAAGCGGGAGCACGATTAGTTAATCCAAGGAGAACGCGATGCAAAACAATGACAAAAATGCAGCTGTGATTCGGGTAATGTTGGCAAAAATCGGTCTGGATGGTCACGATCGCGGCATTAAAGTGGTCGCTCGTGCTCTGCGTGATGCCGGCATGGATGTGGTCTATACCGGACTGCATCGCACGCCTGAAGAAGTCGTGGACGCTGCCATTCAGGAAGACGTGGATATACTCGGCATCAGCCTGCTGTCCGGTGCGCACATGCACATTTTCCCCAAGGTACTGGAGCTTCTGAAAGACAAGGAAGCCGAAGACATGATCGTTGCCGGTGGCGGTGTCATCCCCGACGACGATGTCAAAGAACTCTACCAGATGGGCGTCCACAAGATTCTTCTTCAGGACACTCCTCCGCAAGAAATCATCGATTCGTTCCGGCAAATGGTCGCAGATCGAGGTGCCCGATAGTCAGGGCCGTGGCCGCAGATTTCCTCAGACGACAACCAATAACAATATCAGGAGTCTCCGATGGAAGAGTGGAATTTTCCCCCCAGTTATCGCAACGACTATTTTCCGGATACGAACAGTCCCTACTGGTTCCGGGACCGGGAGACGATGGACCCGGAAAAGCGCGATGAGTTGATTGTCGCGCGCATCCGTGAGGTGATGGCTTATGCTTACGACCATTCGCCGTTCTACCAGCGAAAATGGGACGAGGCCGGTATAAAGGCCAATGACATCCGTACCCTCGCAGACTTCGAGGAAGTGCCTGTCGTCACCAAACAGGAGTTGCGAGATTCCCAGGCGAAAAATCCGCCTTTCGGCGATTACCTTTGCTGCCCCGAAAGCGACATCCATCATATTCACGGCACTTCTGGTACCACCGGCCGACCCACCGCTTTTGGCATTTCCAGGCGTGACTGGGAAACCATTGCCAACAACCATGCCCGGATCATGTGGGGTATGGGGTTGCGCCCCGGTGATACGGTATTTGTGGCGGCGATCCTGAGCCTCTACATGGGGTCATGGGGGGCGTTGATCGGGGCTGAAAGACTGGGTTGCAAAGCCTTCCCCTTCGGCGCTGGTGCGCCCGGGATGACTGCGCGAGCGGTAACCTGGCTCGGAATGATGAAGCCAGCCGGGCTGTATTCAACGCCGTCTTACGCGTTAAGGCTGGCGGAAGTGGCCCGCGAGGAAGGGGTAGACCCGAGAGAATTCGGCATCAAGGTGTTGTTCTTCTCCGGTGAACCGGGCGGCTCTATTCCGTCCATCCGCGACAAGATCCAGCAGATCTACGGTGCCAAGGTAGTTGACTGCGGAACCATGGCGGAGTTAACCCCCTGGATGCATGCCTCCGGTAGCGCAGACACCGAGGGCATGCTGCTTTGGCAGGACATTGTCTACACCGAAGTGGCAGACCCCAACACCCATCGCCGGGTGCCATACGGCGATCAGGGAACGCCGATCTACACCCATCTCGAGAGAACGTCCCAGCCGATGATCCGGATGGTTTCCGGCGATCTGACCCATTGGGTGATGGAAGACAATCCCTGTGGACGCACCTATCCCAGACTGCCCAAAGGCATCTACGGCCGGATTGACGACATGTTCCAGATCCGCGGTGAAAACGTGTATCCCAGCGCCATTGCGGAAGTTCTGGAAGGCCTGGCTGGTTATGGCGGCGAGCACCGGATCATCATTTCACGGGGTGGCTCTATGGATGAGCTGGCTGTTAAAGCGGAGTTTGATCAGGAGGTCGCTGGCAGGGGCCCGGATGCGATCAGATCTCTCGGTGAGAAAGCAGAGGCTGAACTTAGCCGGGTACTGGGCGTGCGCGCACGGGTCGTCATGGTTGACCCCGAGACCTTTCCTCGCACGGACTTCAAAGCCCAGCGTGTGGTTGACGACCGCGATCTTTACCAGAGCCTCAACCAGAAGCGAGGAGGTTAAATGATTAACCGCATACCCTCGATGAAGCTCGCTGAACGTGTGCGGGAAGGGCATCTTCGCGCCATCGCCAGACTTATTACCCGCGTTGAAAGCGGCGGTGATGCTGAGGTGCGCGAAGCCCTGGCCGAGCTTTACAAAGCGACCGGCAACGCCCATGTGGTGGGCATTACCGGTGTGCCAGGAGCCGGGAAGTCCACCCTTGTCACGCAACTGGTCCATGAGTACCGGGCCAGCGGCCGCAAGGTCGGCGTTGTTGCTATTGACCCGTCCAGCCCGTACTCCGGCGGTGCGATCCTCGGTGACCGTATCCGTATGGGTGACCTGGTGTCCGACCCTGGCGTTTTCATCCGCAGCATGGCCACCCGGGGAACTCTGGGCGGCCTCGCCAGGCCAGCCCTGGATGCGGTTGATCTTCTGGATGCAGGCGGCTTTGACGTGGTCCTGATCGAGACGGTCGGTGTGGGGCAGGACGAGGTCGATATTGTCCGTGCCGCCCACACGACCGTGGTCGTCAACGCGCCCGGGCTGGGCGACGACATCCAGGCCATCAAGGCCGGCGTTCTGGAGATCGCCGATGTTCACGTGGTGAGCAAGGCGGACCGGCCGGACTCCAACAAAACCATTCAGGAGCTCAAGGCCATGCTGATGATGAGCCTGGAGCCGGGCGAGGGAATCTGGCGGGTGCCCGTGGTGCCTACCAGTTCCGAAAAGCATACCGGTTTTGACGACCTGATGGCCGCCATTGATCGTCACGCTGAGCACCTGGAAAAAAGCGGCGAAATCACCCAGCGGCGGCACCAGATTGCATTAACCCGGGTGGTGAAGGTTGCTGAAGAGATTGTCCGGGATAATTTTGCACGTGACAGCAGGTCGCAGACCGAAGAGCTGCTCAAGAAGGTTACCCAGCGCGAACTGGACCCCCATGGAGCCGCAGTAACCTTGTTAAAAGCCATGAAGGAGACCATTCATGAAGCGCACTGACCAGTATGACCCCGCTGCACTCAAGCACATGGAAAAAGAGTTCGACCAGTGGGAACAGAACGAGGTGTCGTCCTTTATCAAGCGGGCGCCGGAGAGCAAGACGGAATACACCACTGCCTCGGGAATGCCGACGAAACGTACCTACACGCCACTGGACCTGAAGAATACGCCCTTTGAGGATATTGGTTTCCCTGGGCAATACCCGTTTACGCGGGGGCCATACCCCACCATGTATCGGGGCAGGAACTGGACCATGCGCCAGATTGCCGGCTTCGGTACGGCAAGGGAAACCAACGGTCGCTTCAAGTACCTGATCGCCCAGGGCCAGACCGGTCTGTCCATCGACTTCGATATGCCGACGCTGATGGGTTACGACTCCAGCCATGCCATGAGCCAGGGTGAGGTGGGCCGAGAAGGCGTTGCCATCGACACCCTTGCCGACATGGAGGAGTTGTTCGACGATATTGATCTGACCAAGATCTCGGTATCCATGACCATCAATCCGTCCGCCTGGATTCTCTACGCCATGTACATCGCCCTGGCGCAGAAACGGGGATACGATCTCAATGACCTGTCGGGCACCATCCAGAACGACATTCTCAAGGAATACATTGCCCAGAAAGAGTGGATATTCCCGGTGCGGCCATCGGTTCGCCTGGTGCGGGACTGTATTCAGTACGGCTCCGAAAACATGAAGCGGTACAACCCTATCAACATCTCCGGCTATCACATTTCTGAAGCCGGTTCGACGGCGGTCCAGGAAGTGGCGTATACCATGGCAACCACCATGGAGTACGTCAGGACCGCCATCGACGCGGGCGTGGACGTGAATGAGTTCGGGCCACGCCTGTCCTTCTTCTTTGTCAGCCAGGCGGATTTCTTCGAGGAAATTGCCAAGTTCCGCGCAGCCCGGCGGGTTTATGCCAAGATCATGCGCGAAAAATTCAACGCCACCAAACCCGAGGCCAGCCGGCTTCGTTTTCACGCCCAGACTGCCGCGGCCACCCTGACCAAGCCGCAGTACACCATCAACCCGATCCGTACCGCGCTTCAGGCACTGTCTGCGGTACTGGGTGGCGCCCAATCGCTGCACACCAACGGCATGGATGAAGCGTTCGCCATTCCAACGGAAGAGGCGATGCGTATTGCCCTGCGAACCCAGCAGATCATCGCCTACGAGACCAACATCACCCAGGTGGTGGACCCATTGGGCGGTTCCTACTATGTCGAGAATCTTACCGATGAGATCGAGAAGGAAGTCTGGAAGATTCTTGACGAAGTGGAAGAGCTCGGCGGCACGCTCCAGTGCATCGACGACGGCTACTTCCAGAGAGGCATCTCCGATTCCGCCTATGACTTCGCGCTGCGCAAGGCCAGCGGTGAGCGACCGGTAATCGGCGTCAATATGTTCGTGCAGGACGAAGAGGATGTTGAAATCGAAACCCATCCCCACGACCCGGAAACCGAACGCCGACAGATTGAACGCCTGAATAGGGTCAAGGACAATCGCCACGAGGAGAAAGTCCAGGACATGCTCAAGCAACTGAAAGAGCAGGCCGAGGAGGAATCGGCCAATCTTATGCCCATCACCATTGAGCTGGTGAAAGAGGGTGCCTCGATGGGCGATATTGTTGAAACCCTGAAAGGGATATGGGGAACCTATCGCGAAAAACCTGTAATCTGACCGGCTTTGAATACTGACAGAACCGGTTCACGGGAGACATGAATGGTCAGGCTCACCAAGATCTATACGAAAACCGGAGACAAGGGCGATACCGGCCTTGGCGACGGCAGCCGCGTCGCCAAGCATGACCTGCGTGTAGAGGCCTACGGCACGGTGGATGAGGCCAACGCAGTGATTGGTCTTGCGCGGCTGCATGTGGACGACGAACTGGACGTGATACTGGCGCGCATCCAGAACGACCTGTTTGATGTCGGGGCGGATCTGTGTACCCCGATCGTGGAGAACCCGAAGTATCCGCCACTCAGGCTTGCCGAGGGCAAGACCGTTGAGCTTGAGCAGGAAATCGACCGGTTCAACGCGGATATTCCGTCGCTTCGCTCCTTTATATTGCCCGCGGGCAATGCGGCCGCAACGCATCTACACCATGCGCGCACCGTGACGCGGCGCGCTGAGCGAATCATCGCGCAACTGCAGGAAGAGCAGGACATCAGTCAATTGGTGCTGAAATACATGAACCGGCTGTCCGATTTGTTGTTCGTTCTTGCCAGACACGCCAACAACCAGGGTAAGGACGATGTGCTTTGGGTGCCGGGTGAATAATGCTGGCCCGCGACCAGGGTACTGAAGCGTGAATTTGTCGCCGCTGGAACATGGCGGCCGGCTACGGGCCGCCGCGAAGACGTGGGACATCCCGCTGAATCAATGGCTGGACCTGTCCACCGGTATCAATCCGCATGGGTGGCCTGTTCCGGCGATCCCGGAAGAGGTCTGGCGTCGCCTGCCGGACCCTGACGATGGCCTGGAGCAACTCATCAGGCAATGGGTAGGTGCGCCGGACGCCGCTGCTTGTATGGCCTTGGCCGGCAGCCAGGCGGCAATCATGCACTTGCCCCGTATACGAAAGCCGTGCCGGGTAGGTGTGCCCTCTCCCGGGTACCAGGAGCATGGTCACAACTGGGCTGTTGCCGGCCATCGGGTGATCGAGATTGGCAACGACCAGCGAGAGGACGATGACGAAAGTTGGCTGGACGAGCTGGACGTGCTGGTGTGGATCAATCCAAATAATCCCACTGGCCAGGTTGTTGATCCGGACCGGTTGCTGAGCTGGCATCAGCGGCTTCAACGTCGCGGTGGGTGGCTGATTGTAGACGAGGCGTTCGTCGATGCCACTCCGGAACTCAGTGTCGGGTATGCGACCGACAGACCCGGTCTTATCGTCATGAGATCCCTGGGTAAGTTTTTCGGCCTGGCGGGCCTGCGGGCCGGAGCTGCGGTGGGAGACCCGGATATTGTTCGCCGATTGAGCGCAGTGATCGGGCCCTGGTCAATCAGTGGCCCTGCGCGATTTATCATGGGCCAGGCGCTGGCGGACACCCAGTGGCAGGCGGCGACGATGGAGCGGCTGCACAGTGAAAGCCAGCGGTTGGCGGACTGCTTGTCGCGGCACGGCTTTGAAGGCGCTACTGGAACGGCGCTTTTTAGATACGTTCGGCATGGCCGGGCGGCGGATATTGCAGGCGAACTCGCACGGCGGGGAATCCTCGTTCGGGAGTTTGAGAACCCTGCCGCATTACGGTTTGGATTGCCCGGTTCGGAACCGGAATGGACCCGGTTAGAGCAGGCACTGTATTTAAGTCATCTGTATTGATTTAGCACATAAGGGCTGCTAGTTTGGCGCCCGATTCGATGAACACCGTGTTCAGGTAACGCTTTTTTGCGGTATCCCCGCCGGAAAGCGTAAAACGGGAAGTCGGTTAAAGTCCGACGCTGCCCCCGCAACGGTAAGCGAGCTAAAGGCAATCGAAAAAGCCACTGTGCGTCATGCATGGGAAGGTGATTGCCCCGGACCGGCCCAACAGGCCGGTCCACTCGCGAGCCCGGAGACCGGCCTGAATGCACACCGGAAGTTGCGGAGGGCGACGGCGGTGGGAGAGTTGCGTCGGTCTCACACCCGTACTCTGACTCGTATCCTGCCTCCCCAATCTCATACTCAAACTCCGCAACACAATAACCATCACGCGGGTGCGCGTGGTTTGCCAGCGAGTGTTGATTATGAGTTGTCCGAAGTCTTTGCCGGTTCTGTTTTCCGGCCTCCCCCTTGTGTTCCTGCCAGTTTCCAGTGCGCTAGCCGACGAAGAGGTAATGGTCTCGGCGCTTGACCCCATTGTTGTGACGGCCACGCTTGGTCCGAAGACCCGGGGCGAAAGTGACTCCTCGGTCACGGTGATCGATGAAGAGGCGATTGAACGCTTGCAACCTCAAACGTTCGACGAGCTGCTGATGGGCCAACCCGGCATTGATATCACCAGTAACGGCTCGTTCGGTAAGAACACCAGTGTCTACACCCGGGGTACCGGCAGCGAATCCACGGTTTTCCTGGTGGACGGCATTCGTTTGCGCTCGGCCACCAGTGGTAGTGCCGCCTGGCAGTATTTCCCGCCGCAAATGGTGGAAAGGGTAGAAATTGTTCGGGGTTCCCGCAGTAACCTGTACGGGGCCGATGCCGTGGGCGGGGTTATCCAGGCCTTCACGCATAGCGCCGAAAAGGGCCGCGAGGGATGGGTTCAGGCAGGCGGTGGCAACTTTAACACCCAGGAGTATGTAGCTGGAACGGCCGGCTCTGAAGGCCGGATGACATACAGTCTGAGCGCAAGCCATCTGGAGACCGACGGCACGGCCATCGTTGAAGGGGGCGAAGACAAGGGCTTTCGTAACACCTCAGCCCTGGCGTCCGTTGCTCACCAGTTCGACTCCGGTGGGGAAGCCGGCGTTGTCCTCATGCGTGCCCAGGGTAATACCGAGTTCGAGGGCGGTGATACAGATTTTGCTATCCAAACCGTTGGTGTTCGTCTGGACGCGCCGATCAGCGACTATTGGCGGAGCCGTATCCTGTTAGCCGAATCCATTGATGAGCAGGATACACGGGACGAATTTGGTGACAGCACCTTCGATACTAAAACTCGCAGTGCCCGTTGGGAGAACCAGATCAGTGTCGGCCGCCATGAGTACATCTTGGGCGGTGAACTCTTGATGGATGAAGTAGACAGCACCACCGACTTTGACGAAACCAGCCGCACCAACGCCGCTGTTTTTGGTCAGGCCCTGTTGAATTTTGGTCCGACGGACTTTCAGTTGAGTTTGCGCGCCGACGATAACGAGGCTTTTGGTCGTGAGGAAACCGGTGCGATCGCCATGGGTGTCGATATGGATCGCAACCATAGAGTAAGGGTGAGCTACAGCACATCTTTCCGGGCGCCCACGTTCAATGACCTCTACTTCCCGAACTTCGGCAATGCGGATCTTCAACCGGAAACCGCAGGTAGCGTGGAGCTTGGTATTGGCGGAAATTACGCCCGTTGGTTCTGGGATGCCGCGATCTATCAGACAGACGCTGATGATCTGATTGTATTTGTCTTTAGGGACGGTCGGTTCGCACCATTCAATGTTAACGAAGCGCGCATCAGGGGGGTTGAGCTGAGTGCTGGCCTGGAATTGGACGAATGGACCGTGCAGGCTGGGGCCTCGGTAACCGACCCCCGCGACCGTGAGACCGACAATCGAATTCGTCGCCGTAGCGCGAAACAGTTCCGGGTGGATCTGGATCGGGACTTCGGCCGAGTGTCGTTGGGAACCACCGTCAAGGGCCAGGGGTATCGTTACGACGATGCCGAAAACGAAGAGCGCCTCGCCGGCTTTGTCACTTGGGACCTGCGGGCAAAGTGGGAAATCGACAGCCATTGGACCACCAATCTGACGGTCGACAACGTGCTGGACAGAGAATACGCCACGGCGCAGCGCTTTGATGGAAGTGCTTACATAGCCGCTGGCCGCACCGCAATGCTGACGATTCGCTACGACCTATGATCAACCATGGAGAGGTAAGGGCATGATTGAGCGCCTGTATAGGACTCTGAGACGCCCGTTGTTCGGCTGCCTTTCCGGGCTTCTGTTAATGCTGTCCCAACCGGTGTCCGGCGCCACGGTATTTGGGGTAGTGTCTGAGCGTTCCGCTGCGGAGATGGCTGCTGGTGCGGAACGCTTGCTGGCAGCCCAGCCAGATCACCGCATTATTCTGCGAACACCGGAGCAATTGGCAAACCTGGACAACAGCGCCCTCGACGATCTGGTGAGCCAGGCCGATGCCTTATTGATGGCGGCGGTTTTCGGAGAGCAGGTGGGCCGGATTGAGCGTGCTGTGGGCGAGCAGGCCGCCGTTCGCGAGTTTCCGGTTCTGGGGGTGAATGGCGACAGGGCGCTGACTGTGCTGTCACGGTTACAGGGGCGCAAGCCCCTGCTGGAAGGGCTGGATGCCACGACGCTGAACAACCTGATGATAGCGCCGGACCCCGGTACCGACTTGAAAGCCCATCTGGCAGAGCTCAAGGCCCGTTTCCCCGAACAGGAACCTTGGCTTGAAGGCCGGGCCCTATACCAGGGACGCACCCCGCAACACCTGGATGCCTTATTGCGTTGGTTGCTTGTTCAGGCGGGCGAAGAGCTTGACGTGCCGGAGTTGCCGCCCCGGTCGCTGATCCGCTATTACCGTTATGGCGAAGCTACGGATAGCGCGGCGAACCTTAACCTGCAATCCGGCCCCGTGGTCGCGCTTCTGGACCTGGATAGCGGTGATCGCCCGGGCGATCGGGCACTGCTGGACACAACCTGTGCAGCCCTGGAATCCAGAGGGATGCAATGCTTTGCAATCCTGTCCCGATGGGGTGGTGCCAGCCTGGAGGCTGTTCGTTCCCTGAATGAAACGGTAGGCCCGGCGACCGTGTCCGGTATTGTCAGTCTTCAGGACTTTATTATTGGAGGCGGTGAAGGTCGGCGTCAGGTCACGGAAGCGTTGGTCCAGTTGAATGTGCCAGTGATCAAGGGCTTGCGCCTGGCTTCCCGCACCGCCAATCAATGGCGATTGTCGATCGACGGTATTCCGTCTGACAAGGTTCACTACAAATTGGCGATGCCCGAGCTCCAGGGGGTCAGTCAGCCTATGGTGCTGGCTACTGCGGAGCCAGAAGTGATTGACGAAGGCACCGGTGTGGCGCTGACTCTGACCCAGCCGGTGCCGGAGCGGGTAGACGCCGTCGCAGACCGCCTGAAGCGCTGGCAGGCGCTGCAAGCCAAGGACAACGCCGACAAGCGCGTGGCCATCATCTATTACAATCATCCACCGGGCCGGCAGAATATTGGGGCGGACAATCTCGATGTGCCAGCTTCCCTATATGAAATGCTGCACTGGCTTAAAGCCGAGGGCTACGAAACCGGCCCGCTGCCGGAGAGTCCGGAAGCCCTCACCGACCTGCTCCAGCAACGAGGCGTGAGTCTGCCGGATGATCCTCGCGCGCTGAGGGAAATGGCCGGTGACGTTGCCTCAATGGCGGGCAGCACCTATCGTCAGTATCTCGAAACCTTGCCCAGGGTTGTCCAGCGGGAAATGGTCCATGGCCCCCTGGGTTATCTGCATGAGCGACTTGAGCAGGCACATAGGTTGGGCGAGAAAGAATTGGCAACCGGTCTGTTGAGTCGGGGAATTCGTGACTTGCGGCACCTGATTGAACACCTCCAGAACCCGAACCGAAAGTCGGCTCTGAGCAGACTGGACGAGTACGAAGCGCTCTGGCAAGCACGTCTCGATGAAGGTGGTCACAGTGCGGAACTGGATGACAGCCGGGTTGCACTGGCCGATACGGGCATTCCCGGACTAAAGGGGTGGGGAGAAGCGCCGGGCCAGTCCATGGTGGTTGATGACAGGCTGATTTTCCCTGGGCTTCGATTCGGTAATATTTACATCGGTCCGCAACCGCCCCGGGGCTGGGAAGTGGACGAAGAATTGTTGCACGCCAACACCACCTTCCCCCCGACCCACCAGTACGTGGGTTTCTACCACTGGTTACGGAATCACTACCAGGCTGATGCGCTGGTCTACGTTGGGCGCCACTCAACCAGGGAATTTCTGCCACGCCGCCGTGCTGGTTTGACGGGGGATGACTACCCCGATCTGCTGGGGGGTGACCTGCCATTGATCTACCCTTACATCGTCGACGGTGTGGGCGAGGGCATCCAGGCCAAGCGCCGGGCGCTGGGAGTCATGATCAGTCACCTGACGCCGCCGCTGGCCGCAACGGAGCTTTATGACGAACTGCTGGAGCTCCGACAGCTCGTGGAAACCTGGGAGTCCGCCAATGAGCCCGACAGCCCTACCAGGGAGCGGGCGCTGAAGATGCTGCGGGAGAAAATCCAGGTGCTGGATATCTCCGACGATCTCGAACAGGAAATCGCTGGCGAGATGGGATTGTCGGTGGAGGAGGTGTCCCTCGATGAACTTTCACCCGACCTGCTGGTTCATGAAGCCGGCCACTACGTCACTGATATGCAGGAACACTTTATGCCCCTGGGGCTGCACGTGTTTGGCCGGGACTGGAGCACAGACATGGTGGACACCATGCTCGACTCCATGGCGGGTAAGGCCGGCAAGCCAGAGCCAGCCTGGCGCACCGATCTTGAAGCGTCTCCTGCTTCTGAGCGCACCAGCTTTCTCAACGCGTTGAATGGCCGGTTTGTTGCTCCGGGGCAGGGCAACGATCCATTGCGAACGCCGGCGGTATTGCCAACGGGGCGCAATTTTCACGCCTTGTCGGATGACCTGATTCCAACCCGTGTGGCCTGGTCGCTGGCTGAAGAACTGGTCGAGGAGGCCAGGGCCACAAAAGTCAGCACCTCAGAACAAAGCGATGCACTGGTGCTCTGGGCCTCGGATACGGTGCGAGACGAAGGGGTCATGATCGCGTTTGGCATGAAGCTATTAGGTGTGCGCCCGGTGTGGAACAGTCGGGGCATCGTGAAAGGCCTGGAGCGTTTGCCAGCGGGCCCGGGAACCGATACACCCATTCGCCGCAACGTGGTTTTCACCACGTCCGGCTTGTTCCGGGATCTTTATGAAAGCCAACTGGAATGGCTGGATATGGCATCGCGTTACGCCTTGGCGGGTGCGGCGGGATCCATCAGAGCCGAGCACCCGGAGCTGAACGAGGCACTGGACCAGGCGTTATCGGTTCTGCCGGTCGACATGCGTAAGCCGGGCGAGGAATCCCTGTCCACCAACGGTGTTGCCGCCCACTGGGTCGCTGATGCACGGGTATTGCTGGCCGCAGGTGCGTCGGCTCGGGATGCGGGGGCAAAGGCCGCTTACCGGGTCTTCGGTACGGCTCCGGGCGCATACGGTGCAGGGGTTAACCGGCTTGCTACCCGGACTGGCGCCTGGCAGGACCGGGGACAACTGGGTGATGCCTATCGCCGGCGCATGGGACACGTCTATGGCAAGGGCAGCCAGGGTGAACCGGCTCACGACGCTTTCGACCGCCAGTTGCAGACGGTGAACCATACCTATCTTGGGCGGGCCAGCCACCTCTATGGCCTGCTGGACAACGATGACGGTTTTGATTTCCAGGGCGGGCTGTCCAATGCCGTGGAGCACTTGCGCGGCGAGCCACCGCAGAACCGGGTGCTCCAGTACGCAGACCCGCGAAATCCCCGGGTGGATTCGCTTCAGCGAGCGCTGCAGGTAGAGCTGAGAGCCCGTAATCTGAACCCGCAATGGTTGGCCCCACTGATGGAGCACGGCTATGCCGGTGCCCGCACCATGGGCAGTGATTTTCTCGACAACCTCTGGGGCTGGCAGATCACAAGCCCACAAGTGCTTCGTTCCAGTGTGTGGGACGAGGTCAATGAAGTGTACTTTCAGGATCGCCACGGCCTTGGCCTGGACGACTTCCTGGCAGAGGGCCACAACGTACATGTCAAAACCCACATGCAGGCGATTGCGCTCCTTGCTGCGAAACGGGGCTTCTGGGAGGCGGACGTCTTCACCCGTCAGGCCCTGGCACGTGACTTCGCCGGAAACATCATCGACCATGGCCTTCCCGGCAGTGGCCACACCCGTCCGGATCACCCCCTGATGGATTGGGTCGCGGACCAGTTGGGTCCCCAGCAGCGGGAAGCCTTCGACTCCGCGCGAAAAGGTGGGTCGGCCGACTTTCCGCCGTTAGGTGCTGCCAACGATGATTGTCAGACTCCGGGAAATCAGAGGGCCTCATGTTGAAATCGTTTCGGTATACCGCTGCGCTGATATTGTTAGCTCTGACCATCTCACTGGAGACTGTGGCCGGTACTGAGCGATGTGCTACCGACGATACCGGCCAGGAAGTCTGCCTTGAACAGCCGGCCAGCCGGATCGCGGCCTTGTCTCCCGGAGCGACCGAACTTGTCTGGGCTGCAGGCGCCGGTGATCAGGTCATCGCGGTGGTTTCGTACAGTGATTACCCCGTGCAGGCGAAGCAGGTCACCTCTGTGGGTAGCCACACTCGCATGGACCTTGAGCGCCTGATGGCACTGAAACCTGATCTGGTCATTGGTTGGGTGACAGGCAACCCGCCGGAACAGATTGCGGCCCTGAAGGACCTGGGGTTGCCGGTATTCTCCATTGAACCCCGAAGTTTTGAGGGCGTTTCAAGCACCATCGAACGGCTGTCGATTCTGGCGGGTACCGAAGATGAAGGCTTTGCCGAAGCGGATCGTTTCCGCAAGGGAATGGCCGCACTGAAAAAACAATATCAGGGTGCGGAGCCGGTCTCGGTGTTCTATCAGGTGTGGGATGAGCCTCTGATGACCGTGAACGACGAGCACCTGATTGGTAAGGTGATAACGCTATGCGGTGGCGTGAACGTATTCGGTGATCTTGATCGCCTGGTGCCGAGAATCAGTGCCGAGGCGGTTATCGGCGCCAACCCTGAGGCCATTCTGGCCGGTGGCATGGGTGAAGAGAACCGGCACTGGCTGACCCGCTGGGAGGCTTTCCAGAGTATCGATGCCACCGCGAAGGAGAACCTGTACTTCGTTCCACCGTCGCTGATCCAGCGCCCGACGCCGCGTATTCTGAAAGGTTCACAACTGTTTTGCGAGAAACTGGATGATGCCCGTGCCAAACGTTAGTGGGAGACAGACCCCTTGAGCAGGCCTCTGACCATGCCACTTGTGTTGTTGGCTCTGGCCAGCCTCGTCGCCATGATGTTGTCGGTGGGTGTTGGCAGTGTCAGCGTGGCACCGGGAGATGTTGTCGCCGTCATTCTGGGTGAGGGCAGCAACCTGCAGCAAACCCTGGTGCTGGAATTGCGCCTGCCACGGACACTGTCCGCTTTCGCAACGGGCGGTTTGCTGGCCGTGGCCGGGGCTCTGATGCAGGTGCTGTTACGCAATCCGTTGGCGGACCCCTACGTTCTGGGGTTGTCTGGCGGTGCTGCCGTCGGGGCCTTGTTTGCGATGCTGGCGGGCCTGGGCGGTTTGATGATTTCGGGATCGGCTTTTGCCGGTGCGTTGTTGGCCACACTGATGGTGTTCGGTCTGGCCCATGGGACCGGAAGCTGGACGCCGTCGCGTTTGTTGCTCACCGGTGTGGTGGTCGCCGCAGGCTGGGGCGCGGTGATTACCCTGATGTTAGCGATCAGCCCGGCCCAGCGCTTGCCGGGAATGTTGTACTGGTTGATGGGCGATGTGTCCTACGCTAGAACGCCCTGGCCCGCACTGGCTTTCCTGCTGCTGGTGTGTCTTTTGGTGGTGCCCCTGGGGCGCAGTCTCAACGTACTGGCACGCGGCCCCATGCAGGCGGCGGCCCTGGGAGTGGCGGTGCGCCCGCTGGAATGGACGATCTATATCCTTGCCAGCCTGCTCACGGCCACCGCGGTGACCATGGCTGGCAGTATTGGTTTTGTCGGCTTGGTGGTGCCCCACATGCTGCGGCTGGTCCTCGGTAATGACCAGCGCCTGATCCTCCCTGCCTGTGCATTGGGTGGCGGCACGCTGCTGGTGCTGGCGGATACCCTGGCACGGGTGGTGATTGCGCCCGAGCAGTTGCCGGTAGGTGTGATTACGGCCTTGCTGGGTGTACCCACCTTCCTTTACCTACTGTACCGGAGCCGCTGATGAATCCGTTGCAGGCTAGACAGTTGGTCATCGACATTCCCGGGCGGGGCGATGGGGAAGCGCTGAACTTTGCCGTGGAACCCGGGCAGATCTGGGGCGTTTTGGGGCCAAATGGTGCCGGCAAGACGACGCTCTTGCACACACTGGCGGGTTTGAGAGAACCACGTCGCGGATCGGTTTGCCTGGGAAAGCATCCTTTGGCAGACCTGAAACGCAGGACAATATCGCAACAACTGGGTCTTGTGTTTCAGGAGCGCCAGGACGGTTTTCCCGCGACGGTACTGGAAACAGCGCTGATTGGACGCCACCCCTGGTTGTCACCCTGGCAGATGGAGTCCGGAGCCGATGAACGTCTTGCGAGACGCGCACTGGAACAGCTGGATGTGGGCCATCTCAGTGATCGGCTGGTGAACACACTCTCTGGCGGTGAACGCCAGAGAGTAGCCATTGCCACAGTGCTGACCCAGGCGCCTGATACCTGGCTTCTGGATGAACCCACCAACCACCTCGATCTGCACCATCAAGTGTCGGTACTCCAGTTACTGACCGAGCAGGCGCGTAGTGGGCGTTCCGTCTTCATGTGTCTGCACGATCTGAATCTCGCAGCACGATGGTGTGACCATCTGTTGTTGCTTTACCCCAACGGCGAAGCGTGCTGGGGGCCTGCAGAACGAATGCTCGTGCCGGCCGCGCTTGAACGGCTTTATGATCAGGAACTTGTAACAGTGGACGTGGATGGTACGCCGCTATTTGTCCCTGTTAAGTATTGAACGTAGGAGCTATATGAAAGCAACCGTACCAGCCGCAATGATTACCGCACCAGGTTCTGGCCAGGGGAAGTCCATGGTGACCGCAGCACTGGCGAGATTGCATAGGAATGCCGGACGAAAGGTACGGGTGTTCAAGCACGGCCCGGATTACCTGGACCCGATGGTGCTGGAAGTCGCATCCGGACAGCCGGTGTACCAGTTGCATCCGTGGATGACGGGCGAGGACGAGTGTCGCTGGCGTCTGGTGGAAGCCGCGCAGGATGCCGACCTTATTCTGGTGGAAGGATCAATGGGATTGTTTGACGGTGACCCTTCCAGTGCGGACCTCGCCAAGCTGATGGGTATTCCCGCTCTGCCGGTCATTGATGCCCGCGGCATGGCTCAGACCTTTGGAGCGGTGGCTCTGGGGTTATCAAAATTCGACTCCGCGCTTCCGGTTTATCAGGTGATTGCCAACCGCATCGGCAGTCCCCGACATGGGGCTATGCTGCGGGAGAGCCTGCCTGAGGGGATCAGTCTGCTAGGGGCCATTCCCCGAAACGAGGCCATGAGTCTCCCTAACCGGCATCTTGGACTGGTTCAGGCCGGCGAATTGGGCGATCTGGAGCAGCGCCTGGACGCTGCCGCTGACGTCCTTGCGGAAGCAGGGCTGGATGGCCTGCCGCTTCCCGTGACGCTGGAAGCTGAACCCCCGGAGTCCCCACCACCGTTGCTTGAGGGCGTTCGCATCGCCATTGCCCGGGACGCAGCGCTGAGTTTTATTTACCGCGCCAATCTGGACCTGTTGCAGGCGATGGGGGCAAAACTGTCTTTTTTCTCCCCGCTGATAGATTCAGCATTGCCAGACGCCGACGCCCTCTGGTTACCAGGCGGGTACCCGGAACTTCATGGTGCCACTCTGGCCGGTAACCGTCCGATGCTGGAGGCTATTCGCAACCACTACAGCGCCGGTAAACCGATGCTGGCCGAGTGCGGCGGGCTAATGGCCTGTGTGGAGGAACTGGCGGACCACGACGGACAGATCCACAACCTGCTCGGAATTATCCCGGGTCGCGCCAGTATGGCCGGCCGACTGCAGGCGCTGGGTCTGCAAAGCCTCAATACCGAGCAGGGGCAGTTGCGGGGCCATACCTATCATCACTCGCGACTGGAAACTGACTGGCAACCCCTGGCTCGAACCCGCAAGGTTGCGGGTGCGGAGGCTGAACCGGTGTATTGCCGGAATGGTCTGGTGGCCAGCTATTTCCACGGTTATTTTCCCTCCGCCCCAGAACTGGTGGCCGGAATTTTTCGCGGGCAGGCTATTCGCCCGCTTATCGATAAGGAGCCTGACCATGCGTGAACGCGCCAAAGACCCCGAACGCCATGCTCGCCGCATGGATGCAAAGCAGAAGATCATGCAGGAGCGCATCTCCCGTGCCCAGAAAGAACAGGGTGTGCTGCTGGTGCTGACCGGCCCGGGCAAAGGCAAGAGCAGTTCCGGTTTTGGCATGGTTGCGCGGGCACTCGGCCATGGGATGACAGTCGGTATTGTCCAATTCATCAAAGGCGCATTCAGTACCGGTGAAGAAGCGTTCTTCCGCGAATTGCCCAACGTGAGTTATCACGTGATGGGCCAGGGCTATACCTGGGATACCAAGAACCGGGAGCAGGACGTGGAGGCAGCCAATGCAGCCTGGGATGTGGCCGCCAACATGTTGAAAGACGACAGCTACGACCTGATCCTGCTGGACGAGCTCAACATCGCCCTGAAGTACGACTATATTGATCTCGACCGTGTTCTGGACGACCTCCAGGGCCGCCCGGAGATGCAGCATGTGGTAGTGACCGGTCGGTCGGCGCCGCAGGAACTGGTCGACCTGGCGGACACTGTCACGGAAATGGGTGTGGTCAAGCATGCCTTCAAGGATCAGGGTGTGAAAGCCCAGAAAGGCGTCGAGCTGTAACAGGGGCTGCTATCCATGACCACGTTGATGATACAGGGAACGACTTCCGATGCCGGCAAAACCACGGTCGTCGCCGCCTTGTGTCGATGGTTGGCGCGGCAGGGCGTTTCTGTAGCGCCTTTCAAACCCCAGAACATGGCCCTGAACAGTGCGGTTACCGTCGACGGCGGTGAAATCGGCCGTTCCACGGCACTTCAGGCATTGGCCTGCGGGCTCGCCCCGCATAGCGATATGAATCCGGTACTGCTCAAGCCCCAGAGTGATTGCGGTGCCCAGGTAATCCTGCGAGGCAAGGTTCACGGCAATATGGACGCTCTGGATTACCATGCCTACAAGGCCGAGGCGATGGCCTCTGTGATGGAGGCATGGCGAGCCCTGAGTGCCCGCTATGACGTGATCATTGCCGAAGGGGCCGGTAGCCCCGCCGAGATCAATTTGCGTGCGAATGATATTGCCAACATGGGCTTCGCCGAAGCGGCCGATTGCCCAGTGCTCCTCGTCGGCGATATTGACAAGGGTGGTGTATTTGCCCAACTGGTGGGCACGCTTGAACTCATCTCCGAGAGCGAACGAGCGCGTACGAAAGGCTTTGTTATCAACCGCTTTCGGGGCGATATTGCCTTGTTGAAACCTGGCCTGGACTGGCTGGCCGAACGCGCTGATAAAACCGTAGCTGGCGTATTGCCGTATCTGCATGGTCTGGTGATTGACGCAGAAGACAGCGTTGGCACCAGTGGCACCAATGAACCCGATGCACTGAATGTGATCGTCCCGGTGTTACCTCGCATCAGCAACCACAATGACTTCGACCCCCTGCGTCTGCACCCGGGCGTCAACCTCCAATTCATCGGACCCGATCAGCGGATTCCCCCGGCGGACCTGATCCTGTTACCGGGCAGTAAGAGCACCCGGCATGATCTGCAGTGGCTGAGATCCCAGGGTTGGCCCGAGGCTATTCAGAAACACCTCCGTTATGGCGGCAAAGTGTTAGGTATTTGTGGCGGCTTTCAGATGATGGGGCGGGAGGTATCGGACCCGGGCGGCCTGGAAGGGGATGCCGGCACCACGCCTGGCCTTGAGTTGCTCAACATGACCACACGGATGGTTGCCGGCAAAACGCTGAAGGATGTTTCCGGAGAGCTAACGCTTGGCGGTGGAAGGACGAGGTTCACAGGTTATGAGATGCATAACGGTATTTCCTGTGGCCCTGCGCTTGAGCGCCCTATGGCGACACTGAATGGACAGTCAGAAGGCGCAGTGAGTGAGGACGGTCAGATTATTGGAACCTATGTTCATGGCATTTTCGATCAGCCTGAAGCCACCCGTGAGATACTCGAATGGGCGGGCTTGGGAGCTCAGCATCAGGCCGTAGACTACAAGGCACATCGCCTGGAACAGCTGGATCGCCTGGCGGATCTCGTTGAGGAGTGTCTGGACACGGGGTTTCTGAAGCATCTGCTGGGACTCAATCGACGGTATTAGAGGCATAGAATGACAGACGACAAAACCCACCGGCCAAACCAGAATCGCCCCTTTAGTGATGAAGAAACGAGCGGGCTTTATCGCGCTATCCATGAACGCCGGGATGTGCGCTCGCAGTTTCTTCCTGATCCGATTCCCCCGGATGTCCTTGCCCGACTGCTCGACGCGGCCCACCACGCACCCTCCGTCGGTTTTATGCAGCCGTGGGACTTTCTCGTGATCGATAGCAAGTCAGTGCGCAGCGCAGTGCTTTCCATTTTCGAGGAAGAAAACCGGAAAGCCGCGGAAAATTATGAAGGCGATCGCAATACACAGTATAAGAGTCTGAAGCTCCAGGGCATCCTGGAGAGCCCGATTAATCTATGCATCACCTGTGACCGAAGTCGTGGTGGTAGCCATGTGCTGGGACGTAACTCGATCGTCGAAACGGATCTTTTCAGTACGTGCTTGGCGGTACAGAACTTTTGGCTGGCAGCAAGGTCTGAAGGGATTGGTGTGGGCTGGGTCAGTATTCTGGATCAGGAAAAGCTGGCGAAGACACTCAAGCTCCCCGAACAAGTGTACCCGTTGGCCTATCTGTGCCTTGGCTTTGTCAGCGAGTTTCTTGAACAGCCTGAGCTTCAGAAAAAGGGGTGGCGTTCGCGGTTGCCTCTGGCTGAACTCGTGCATGGAAGCACCTGGGATGAGCCGTTGACGGAACCGGCGTTAGAAGCAGAGATCAGGAAAGGTTAAAGTAGTGGCCAAGACGTTAGGTGAGGTTGCGGGATGAAAGTGGCTGATAAGGTGCGCTCGCCCTGTGTGAGTATTTGCGCCCTTGATGACAACGATATGTGTGTTGGGTGCCATCGCAGTGGTGATGAGATCACGCGATGGTCCCAGATGAGCAATGAAGAGCGCCAGGAAGTGCTGCGCAAAGTGGCCGAGCGTGAAAGCAAATTTTTGATCTAGGTCTTTGACCCCCGATATCAGGAAAGGCAGAAACTTTCATGACTGACACAGTTCGTATTGGTACTCCGCTGAAAGAAAATGCTTTCCGGGTTCTCTTTTGTGGCTCGGGAGAGCTGGGCAAGGAAGTTGTGATTGAGCTCCAGCGTTTTGGTGTGGAGGTTATCGCAGTTGACCGTTACGCCAACGCCCCGGCCATGCAGGTTGCCCATCGGAGTCACGTTGTCGATATGTTGGATGGCGCTGCCTTACGCAGCATTATTGAGGCGGAAAAGCCAAACCTCATCGTGCCGGAAATTGAGGCGATTGCCACGCCGGAACTGGTGAAGCTTGAGCAGGAAGGCTATCGGGTGATTCCCACTGCAAGAGCCGTCAATCTCACCATGAACCGGGAAGGTATCCGTCGCCTGGCCGCCGAAGAGCTCGGGCTTGCAACGTCGCCCTATCGATTTGTCGAGTCGAAAGAGGAGTATCTTGCGGCCGTCGAAGCCATCGGAATGCCTCTGGTGGTGAAGCCCGTTATGAGTTCCTCAGGAAAAGGGCAGAGCACGGTTAAGTCCGCTGATGATATTGAGGCCGCCTGGGATTATGCCCAGACCGGTGGTCGAGCCGGCAAGGGCAGGGTGATTGTCGAAGGGTTTGTGGATTTTGACTACGAAATTACCTTGCTGACCGTGAAACACCGCGACGGTATTTCATTCTGTGATCCTATTGGGCACCATCAGGAAGACGGCGATTACCGTGAATCCTGGCAGCCGCAACCAATGAGTGACAAGGCGCTGGCCCGTTCCAGGGAAATTGCGGAAGCGGTTGCCAGTAACCTGGGTGGCTATGGAGTGTATGGTGTGGAGCTGTTCGTGAAGGGCGACGAGGTATGGTTTTCCGAAGTGTCGCCACGTCCTCACGACACGGGGTTGGTGACCCTGGTTTCGCAGGATCTGTCGGAGTTTGCCTTGCACGCCCGCGCCATCCTCGGGTTGCCGATACCGGCGATCCGTCAACAGGGCCCCTCAGCCTCCGCAGTGATATTGCCAGAGGGTGATTCGGATTCCGTTGCCTATTCAGGGCTTGAAAAAGCGTTGGCTCAACCTGACATCTTCCTTAGGCTCTTTGGGAAACCTGAACTGAAGGGGCGGCGGAGAATGGGGGTCGCGCTTGCGTCCGGTAGCTCGATTGACGAGGCCAGGGAGAAAGCAACCCAGGCAGCGGCCGCGGTGAAAACCGAGTTTTGACGATAAATCGCCAGGTTTCCTGAAAAAGTTATAACGAACCGTTGACAGTCCGAGTGAGCTCTGTAGAATACGCATCTCTTTCGAGGGGCACGCCACTGAGGCGGGCCAGAAATTGAAAGACAACCGTTTGAATTGATTGAAGATTTCGAGTTTCAAAATTCTTCAGAAAGCGGTTGACAAGGCAGCGATTCGATGTAGAATACGCCACCTTGATCGGGCAAGCCCCGAACGCTCTTTAAAAAGTTAACCAAGTAATTCGTGTGGGCGCTGGCCGAGGTATTTCGGATATGAAATATCAGGACAGTGACTCGTCGAAATTGAGTTTTGTCTTGAGCAAGAATAGAGAATCTTCGGATTCTTGTATGATTTAAACTGAAGAGTTTGATCATGGCTCAGATTGAACGCTGGCGGCAGGCTTAAC
>OJBO01000060.1_pt1 | contig 63756 bp, 52 predicted proteins | sample 1590461 | NCBI WGS metagenome assembly OJBO01 (sample SAMN05416836, study PRJEB24817) | seawater metagenome | isolation source: Sea water | place: Canada:Atlantic | collected 2013-07 | reverse complement strand
TCTGGCGCCGCACGCATGCCGATTAAAGGAAAGTCCGCGAAGCCGCATTTCAAATTAATCAGAGGTGCCCTAGGTATATGATTTGAAGAGCGGTATAGCAGCGGTCATGGTTAGAACCTCCACAGACTAGGATGAAGACTTCTCTAAAAGGGTTTTGAACATCCTAGGTTCAGTGAAAAACTAACACTCTACGGCATTGCCAGAGACTTTTTTTGAAGCAAGATAAGCTTCAATCCAGCCCACTGTTGATCCCAATATTCTGTCGGTTTGGTGGCAAACTCGGTGCGAACATACTGACGAATTCGACCTTCAAGGACAGCGGTTAGTAAATTCGCCGAAGCGGCAGCTGAACGCTGAGGCAACAGGCCTTCGCGGACTTCGGCTTCGCGCAATATTTGCTTAAACTGCAGCTCAATACGATCAAACACTTGGTGAATACGCTGGCGAAGCCGATCGGTTTCTCCCGCCAATGCGTCGCCGGATAGCAGACGGCACATTCCGGGGTTTTTCTCGGCAAAGCCCAGTATTAACCCCATAGTTTTTTCACAACGTTCAGACGCTGAGTTTATGTCTTTGAGTATTAGTGTAATACGTGAAAATAAGGTCTCTTCAATAAAGGCAATTAAGCCTTCGAACATTTTTGCTTTCGATGGAAAGTGGCGATACAACGCCGCCTCCGATACACCTACAGCGCTCGCCAGTTTGGCGGTGGTGATTCGCGCGCCGGGGTCAGTTTCTAGCATGTGTGCTAACGACTGAAGTATCTGATCGCGTCGGGACATTTTTTCAGCAGAGTCCGTCATGCTTTATCCTTTTGTACGGCGGTTGGTGATCAGGGTACCAACACCCTCATCCGTGAACAGCTCCAGCATAGTGGAGTGCGCAACACGACCATCAATAATATGAGCACTGTTGACCCCCGCATGAACGGCATCCAGTGCGCATTGAATTTTGGGTAACATGCCACCGTAAATTGTACCGTCTTCAATAAGCTCATCCACTTGCTGTGTGGTCAGGCCAGTTAGAATTTTGCCTTCTTTATCCATTAGGCCGGCGATATTGGTGAGCAATATGAGTTTTTCGGCTTTCAGTACTTCAGCCACCTTACCGGCGACTAAGTCAGCGTTAATATTGTATGACGCGCCATCGTCACCGACACCAATCGGTGCAATGACGGGAATAAAGTCGCTCGCGGTGAGCATATCAAGAACAGCGGTGTTGATATGTGATACTTCGCCAACATGGCCGATATCAATAATTTCCGCTTTGGATAATTCTGGAGAGTTCTTTTTCACATGTAATTTACGAGCATGCAAAAGCTGACCGTCTTTACCGGTTAAACCAATGGCTTTGCCGCCGTTTTGGTTAATTAAGTTAACGATGTCTTTGTTCACCAAGCCACCGAGTACCATTTCAACCACGTCCATGGTTTCGCTTGTGGTGACGCGCATGCCATCAACGAAACGACTTTCGATGTTCAGCTTTTCAAGTAGGTCGCCAATTTGTGGGCCACCACCATGCACAAGAATAGGATTAATGCCGACCAGCTTAAGCATGACCATGTCGCGTGCAAAGCTGTTTTTTAGCTCGTCATCGATCATGGCATTGCCGCCGTATTTAACGACAATGGTTTTACCCACAAAACGCTGCAAATAAGGCAGTGCTTCGCTGAGTACTTTGGCTGTGTTCATAGCGCTGTCACGCGTAAGAGGCATTGGCTGGCTCCAAAATTCGGGATAAAAAACGCTCGTAGTATACCCCGGTTTATTGTGATGACGCTATGATCTAATCAGAAGGGAGTCTCTATTTCTGGGGCGTGACGGGTAAGCGCTTGCTTCATCAGGGTTTGAATACGAAGGATGGTTTCTTCGTTATCACCCGCAAAACGAAGCGTTAGGCGTGGGGTTGTGTTGGAGGCCCGAATCAGCCCCCAGCCATCAGTAAACTCAATCCGTAAGCCATCGGTATTAAACACTCGGCCTTCACTGATCAGTGCTTCATCTTTGGCTAGATCGTCAATCAATGTGAACTTACGATCTTCAGTGGTGTTAAGTGCAATTTCCGGTGTGCTGACGTCTTCGGGTAAGGCTTTGAAGACATCGGCGACACTCTCGCGACGGGCAGATAATATTTCTAAAAGACGTGCACCCGCGTAGAGGCCATCATCAAATCCATACCAGCGCTCTGCGATATAAAAATGGCCACTAAATTCACCACCAACAGAACCTTTTAACTCTTTGAGTTTGCGTTTCATTAATGAGTGGCCGGTTTTCCACATGGTTGGGCGACCACCTAGGCGATTGATCATCGGCGCTAAATGGCGCGAAGATTTCACATCGAATAAAACATCGCTGCCGGGGCGGCGCGGTAAAATGTCTTCGATCAGTAACATCATTAAACGATCTGGCCAGATGATGGTGCCTTCATTATCCAATAACGCGACGCGGTCACCGTCGCCATCAAAGGCTAGGCCCAGATCGGCGTCATGCAGCAGGATCGCGTTTTTTAAATCTTCGAGATTTTCAGGCTCGCCTGGGTCTGGGTGATGATTGGGAAAGTTGCCATCCACATCACAGTGAATGTCGATGACTTCTAATCCTAGTTCTTTGAATAGCTTGATGGCTAATGGGCCAGCCACACCATTGCCAGCGTCAATGACAATGGTCATATCGCGGCTGATTTGAATGTCGTCTTCGATACGAGACAGGTATTGGTCTTCTATATTATTTTCGCGCGCACCGGCATAACCTGTGCTGTAGTCTTCGTTAATTGTGCGTTCTCGTAATCCAAGCAGTTCCTGTTCCGAAAGGGGTAACTGGTCGATCACAATCTTAAGACCGTTATATTCTTTAGGGTTATGACTGCCGGTAATCATTACGCCACATGGAGTATCTAATTCGAAGGTGGAATAATACAGCGCGCCCGTGGGTAGCATCCCTAAACGGTTGACGCTACAGCCTGCGGAGAGAATGCCTGCTTGCAAGGTATTGGCTAGGTGCTCGCTGGATAGGCGACCATCCCACGCTAGGTTAATTCGCTCAAAGCCTCGCTTACGAATTTCACTCCCTAGCGCGCGCCCAAGGTTGGTGATGTGTTCGTCGGTTAATTCGCTATCCACTAACCCGCGGATATCGTAAGCACGGAAGATATGACGCGGAATACCGCCGTCTTTTAACGCTGCCGATGGCTCTATTATTTCTGGAAGTTCAGGCTCATCGGTAACTTCTGGTAAATCATTCCGTGCGCCCGACTCTCGTTGCGGCGCATCGGTTTTTTGCGATGCTTTTTGTTGGATGGCTGCTTTCTTTTCTTTGCTTTTTAAGTCATTGAGTACGTCTTCACTGGCCGCTCTTACTTCTTGGGCTAGTTCGTTGAAAAGGCTTAAACTGAACTTAGGGTTTTCTTTAATCTCATCGTGAAAGTAGCGCTTAAGAAATTGAATAAAGTGCTGTTGGTTTTTTTGTAATGCGCGTTTTTGAACCCACAAAATAATAAATAATGACCCCAACGTTAACCCTAGAGTGAGTAGCCAAGGAAACGATAGCGATAGCATTGATAATGCTGGGCGCTGGTCAGAAGGTGTGAAGGTTAAAAACCAGTAGTTATTAATGGGAATGGTGATGGGATCAATCGAGCGCACTGGCGATTCGCCTGCGGTAAATATGTTGATTCCCGTCGGCTCATTTGGATTCAGTTTTTGAGTGACGGTCATATACCCTAGATTGTGCGCTGCGGCTGAGCGAAAGGCATTTAGCCAGTCTTCGCCATACTGAACCAGCAGCACGCCTTGAGGGGTACCGTTCGCGGGTACCGGGCTGGCCCAAAAGAAGCGTTGGCGATTATTGAGCGTCACGGCTTCTAGTTTCATGTCATTACCGCGCAATGTACGATTTGCTAAATCTTGAACGGCGAAGCTGTATTTTTGTTGCAGTGTTTGGATATTCGCGCTTGTTACTACCTCTATCTCCGTTGCTCCGGGCAACATAATTTTTAAACTGTTGAGCCAGTCGGTATTTGCATTAATATCATTGGAAATAAGTAAGGCGGATGTTTTCGGGTGGCTACTCGCGGCAACTTGCATACGTCGCGTATCCAGTAAACGTGTACTGAGTGCGAGGGCGGTCTGTTCGGCAACAGCACTGGCGTATGCTTTATCGACATCCGATTGTGCCATGACATTCACCTGCAAGCTTTGTAATGCTAAACCGCAGGCAATGAAGAGCAAAGCGAGCCAAATAGATACTCGGCTGTAACTAAGGAGGGTGGTTCCTATGCTGGACGGCTTTGCCATGAACTGATCCCTGAGCCGCTTCCGCAGCGCGATGTCTTGTTGTTATTGTTGTATGCGCCTGTGCAGCTATTAGCTTCGACCCGAATGGCCAAAACCTCCGCTGCCGCGTTCTGTTTCCGTGAAGTCACTGACCACTTCAAATTGGGCTTGGACCACAGGCACTAAGACAAATTGAGCTAAACGCTCGCCAATTTCAATAGTGAACGGTGTATTGCCGCGATTCCAGCAACTCACCATGAGTTCGCCCTGGTAGTCTGAATCGATCAAGCCGACCAAGTTACCTAATACGATGCCGTGCTTATGGCCTAAGCCCGAACGCGGCAAAATGATGCCCGCTAAAGATGGGTCTTCGATATACACCGATAGCCCCGTTTTGATTAATTTTGTTTCACCGGGGTTTAGTATCGTGGCTTCATCAAGGCACGCGCGAAGATCAAGCCCGGCAGAGCCGCTGGTGGCGTATTCTGGCATTGGAATTGTGTCGCCAATACGTGAGTCGAGTACTTTTACCTGCAGCTTTTGCATGGGTGATTTTCCTTATATAGATGAATATTAGTTGGCGTTGTAGCGGTCTGCCACTAGAGCAATAAGCTCACGGGCCAGGGTGTGCTTGTTCATGGTGTCGAAGCGTTGTTGCCCCTCTGGCCAGAAAACACTGACGGCGTTGTCATCACTGTTAAAACCAATGTCACTTCGAGATACATCGTTGGCGATGATGATATCCAAATTTTTACTCTCTAATTTGCCACGGGCATAGCGTTCGACATCTTGAGTCTCGGCGGCAAACCCTACGGTAAATGGATGGGGGACATGGGCTGCAACCATCGCAATGATGTCTGGATTTTTAACCAGCTCAAGGGTGAGCGTATCGGTCGATTTTTTTACCTTCTGTGGAGCCACACTCGCTAAGCGGTAATCGGCCACGGCGGCTGAGGCGATAAATACTTGGCCGTGTTCCAGTTCACTTTTGGTCGCATTAAACATATCTAAAGCACTGGTGACGTTCACCATACGCACACGTTCTGGGGCGGGGATATTCACCGGCCCACTGATCAGCGTGACTCGTGCGCCAGCATCGCGAGCGGCAGCGGCTAGGGCATATCCCATTTTTCCTGAGCTGTGATTAGAGATGTAGCGCACTGGGTCAATGGCTTCACGGGTTGGGCCGGCAGTAATGACGACACTGACACCCGCAAGGGCTCCGGATTCGAACATGTTCGCGACTTCAGTGGCAATGAGTTCAGGCTCCATCATACGTCCGGGGCCAACATCGCCACAGGCTTGCTCGCCCGCGTCTGGGCCGATCACGGTGAGCTTTTCCTGATGCGCGCTTTGTAGATGCGTCATATTGGCTTGCGTCATGGGATCGCGCCACATGGCTTGGTTCATGGCCGGTGCCAGGCAGAGAGGCGCTTCTGTGGCTAAGCACACCGTGGTCAGTAAATCATTGCCCATGCCTTGCGCGAGTCGCGCAATTAAATTCGCGCTGGCCGGAGCAATTAAAATCAGGTCTGCCCATTTTGCCAATTCAATATGGCCCATACCGGCTTCGGCTTCTGGGTCCAACAAAGCATGGTGCACCGGGTTGCCCGACAATGCTTGTAGGGTGAGTGGCGTCATGAATTCCATTGCGCCGCTGGTCATAATAACGCGGACATCCGCTCCCGCACGTTTTAGCAAACGTACTAGTTCAGCACTTTTATAAGCGGCGATGCCACCACTGATGCCGAGCAAAATTCGGCGATTACAGAGTTGTTGCATAGTAAATGGGAGCCTGTCTATGATGTCAGGAGTATATATCACTGATTCGTTTATATCACTGACCCTACAAGGAGGTAGGCATGGCGATTACTGATTGGCCTGCGAGCGAGCGCCCAAGAGAAAAACTATTAGAGGCTGGTCCAGCCAGTTTGTCGGATGCTGAATTATTAGCCATTTTTTTGCGCACAGGTGTGCGAGGCAAAAGCGCGGTGGATTTATCCCGAGAGTTACTCACTGATTTCGGCGGGCTACGGCAATTACTGACGGCGTCTCAGAGTGAATTCTGCCGCCCGCTAGGGCTAGGGAGTGCTAAGTTTGCTTTGCTGCAGGCGGTGCTAGAAATGGCTAAACGTCATTTGGCCCAAGAGCTTAAAAAAGGCGATGCCCTTGCCAGCCCTGAACACACACGACAATACCTCCAAGCGCAATTGCGTGATCGTGATTATGAAGTGTTTGCTTGTTTGTTTTTAGATAACCAAAATCGAGTGATTCGCTACGAGGAGTTGTTTCGTGGCACGATTGATTCGGCTGCAGTATATCCTCGCGAAGTGGTGAAGCAGGCATTGGCATTAGGCGCGGCAGCAATCATCCTTGCACACAATCATCCCTCCGGTATTGCGGAGCCAAGTCAGTCTGATCGGGCCATCACTGAGCGACTGCAGCAAGCTCTTTCAGTGATGGACATTCGTGTACTGGATCATCTTGTTGTTGGCGACGGTTATTGTGTCTCTTTTGCAGAGCGGGGCTGGCTTTAGGCCCTTTTCTACGTCGTTAGACGAGCAGTTTTTTCTCAGAAAAGATTGTGCGAAAAATGCACTTTTACTTGCGCAGTGTTTGTGGGTTTGGTATAAAGCGCAACTCTTTTCAGCCAGGGCTGTCTTCGGTCATCACAAAATGATGGCGAACGCCTGCGGTTGGTAACGAATTCAGAATTGTTCGATACACAAAAAATCGGGGCGAAGATCCATGTCAAAGGTTTGCCAAGTTACAGGAAAACGTCCTGTAGCAGGGAATAACGTTTCCCACTCACAAATCAAAACTAAGCGCCGTTTTCTGCCAAATTTACAGAACCACCGTTTCTGGGTAGAAAGCGAAAACCGTTTCGTACGTCTACGCATCTCTACTAAGGGTATGCGTATCATCGATAAGAAAGGCATCGATAGCGTACTGTCCGAGCTTCGTGCTCGCGGCGAAAAAGTCTAAAGGAGGCCTATTATGCCACGCGATAAGATCCGTCTAGTGTCAAGTGCCGGTACTGGCCACTTTTACACTACAGATAAAAACAAGCGCACCATGCCTGAGAAATTCGAGATCAAAAAATTTGATCCAGTAGTTCGCAAGCACGTTGCATACAAAGAAGCCAAGATTAAGTAATCTAACTTTTTTGCTTGTTTCGAAAACCCGGCCTAGGTCGGGTTTTTTCGTTTCTGCCGTTTGAGCTGGCAACGAGCTTGGGTACACTGGCCAGATATTTTTTAATAGCAGAATCCTCATGCCCGAGTTACCAGAGGTTGAAACCACCCTCCGTGGAATCAGTCCCTATTTGAAAGATCACACCATCACGCGTATCGACGTACGCCAGTCAAAACTGCGCTGGCCTGTAGAGTCCGAGATACAGAGTTTGGCTGGTCAGAAAATATTGTCATTGAGCCGCCGCTCTAAATACATCTTGGTTGAGACCGAAGCCGGCACCGCCATTTGGCATTTGGGCATGTCGGGTTCATTGCGTTTGGTCGAAGCGTCTGAGCCGGTCGCTAAGCACGATCATATTGATTGGTACATGAGTAGCGGCAAAGTGCTGCGTTATCATGACCCACGGCGTTTTGGTGCGCTCCTATGGGTTGCGCCGGGTGAGACCAGTAGTCATTTAACGCATCTTGGCCCCGAACCTTTGACCGATGATTTTAGTGAGGATCATCTTTTCAATCGCAGCAGAAGAAAAAGTCAGGCCGTGAAAACCTTCATTATGGATGGCAAAGTCGTGGTTGGCGTCGGTAATATTTATGCCAACGAAAGCCTTTTTTTGGCGGGTATACGCCCACAAACGCCAGCAGGGAAAATCAGCAAGGCACGCTACCGCAAGCTCAGCGCGATTATTCGACAAGTGTTGGCTGCCGCGATTGAACAGGGCGGAACCACCTTACGTGATTTTGTCGGAGGAGATGGCAAACCGGGATACTTTGCGCAGCAGTTGTATGTTTATGGGCGAGGTGGCGAAACCTGCAAAATTTGCCAAACTGGTTTAAAGGAAATTCGCCAAGGGCAGCGTGCCACTGTGTACTGCCCGCAATGTCAAAAATAACAGCCGCTGTCTTAGTGGCAGGCTTACTGAAAAGGTCGATATGTGAAACATCCTAAAAATCCAATCATTATCGATCTCGAAGCATCAGGGTTTGGCCCGCAAAGCTATCCGATTGAAGTGGGTATCGTGCTCGAAAACGGTGACCGATTTTGCACTTTGATCAGCCCTGAAGAGGAGTGGACGCACTGGTCTGATAGCGCTGAAGCGCTACATGGTATTACTCGGGTGAATCTTGTAGCTGCCGGTAAAAGTGCGCGAAGAGTCGCGGAGCAGCTCAACGGCTGGCTTGAAGGTAAAACCGCGTACTCGGATGGTTGGGTGGTGGATAAGCCTTGGCTCACTAAATTGTTTTATGCGGCGGGTGTTGAAATGAAATTTCAGGTCAGCTCGCTCGAAATGATCATGACTGAGCCACAGATTCTTTTGTGGGATGAAACCAAAGTGAGAGTGACGGAGGAAGCAAAGCTCCCACGTCACCGCGCCAGCAACGATGCTTGGTTAATCCAAGAAACCTACCGACACACATCTTCTTTAATAGGCGCTTAACGCTTATAAAACTAAGCCTTTTAGCCATTGCCAGCAACGCCCTAGGTATTCATAAATGGCGCGTTCGGTTTTGTAGGTGGCGCGAGAATCCAAACGCCAATCGGTGTAATAAGCCCCGGTATGCATCGCAGGGGCCGCAATAGGATGCATCCCCGCTCGTTCAAAAAAGGTCATTGCACGTTTTAAATGTGATGCCTCCGTGACCAAGGCGAATTTTTTATTTTTAAGTAAACTTGCGGTTAAGTAAGCTTCTTGTTCTGTGTCTTGGGCGGTTGGGAAATCGAAAATTCGTAATGGATCAACACCAAGTTCAATCGCGGACTGCTTTAATAATTCGGCGTGTGGTACGGCGCTACTAAATCCGGCGTACCCCGTTACAATTAATATAGCGTCAGGGTTGGCTCTTAAAATCCTTAACCCCTCCTCTAATCGGAATAAAGCTGAGCTACCTAAGCTCATAATGGCTGGTGTGTCTGGCGGTGCACTATGGCTTGCGCTACCCAGTACGACAACTGCATCCACCGACTGAGTAATATCGAAGATGGGGTAATAATCTTCATGCGGGCGAATGAGCCGGTCTGCCACCGGGTGCCAACTGCTGAGTCCTAATATTAGAAACGCGCTCAATAGCGACAACCGAGCTTTTGTGGGCGATCTTTTCAGCCACCATCCCCCGAGTAAAATCAGTACTAAAGTGATGGGAATTGGCATTAAAAGCATGCCGATGATCTTTTTTAAAACAAAACCTGTGCTGACAAGATCCATCGTATCGCCGTCGAAATTCAAATCGTTAAACTCTCAGTTTTTTTGCATGGCCGCAAGGCCTAAATGGGCGGGATCATTCATATAAATGACATGCGCGAGATTTAGAGTCGAGAATACTTTAATTTCAATGTAGGTCGTTACCATGAGTGTCACTCGTCGTCGTTTTTTAAAGGAAGGTAGCTTAGGTTTGGCTGGGGCTTCAATTGCCTCGAACGCCTTAGCAATGAGCCGAATACCTGAGCTACCAGAAGCCGTTAATGGCGAGTTTAATTACGGTGTGGCCAGTGGTGATCCCACCCAAAGTTCGGTCATTATTTGGAGTCACTTTCAGCCCGAAGAGAGTACGGATTGTGACGTTCTTTGGACGGTATCATTGAATCAAGATATGACCAACGTCGTGCGCTCAGGGGCGACAACTACAGGTTCTGACCGTGATTTTACAATAAAAGTTGATGTCGATAGTTTGGCTGCAGGCACCACGTATTATTTTCAGTTTATATGCCAGGGAGTGTTATCGCCTGTGGGGGTGACGAGAACAGCAGACAGTGGCGAGCTTGATAGCGCTCGATTTGCCATTGTGTCTTGTTCGAGTTACCCACATGGGTATTTTAATGTGTATCGAGCGCTAGCCGAACGTGATGATTTACACGCGGTCATTCACTTGGGGGATTATATTTATGAATATGGTCAAGATGAATATGGGGACGATAGTCTTAGTGCAGAAAGAGCATTAGCGCCAGCTCACGAGACAGTCAGCCTCTCGGATTATCGTCGCCGTCATGCGCTGTACAAACTGGATGAAGACCTACAGGCACTGCATCAAAAGCATCCTATGATCGCTATTTGGGATGATCATGAGTTTACCGATAATGCATGGCAAGACGGTGCGAGCAACCATAACGACGGCGAGGGTGATTGGCAGGAGAGAAAAGCCGTTGCCAAAAAAGCATATTTTGAATGGATGCCGGTAAGAGAGCAAAACAACGAGTCGATTTATCGTCGAATTCAGTACGGCAATTTACTCGATCTTATTATGTTGGATACGCGTGTTGAAGGGCGAGATCAACAACCTGAGGGGGCAGGTAAACAGCAAACCGCTCAGGATGAAAATAGAAGCTTGCTGGGGTTCGAGCAAGAGGCATGGCTATACGATCAGCTGACCACAAGTACGGCACAGTGGAAGGTCTTGGGTCAGCAAGTCATGATGGCTCAGCGATATTACCTCAACCTCGAAAATTTGCTGGGTGAAGGCGCGGCTGCGTCATTCTGGTTAGATAGCTGGGATGGCTATGCCGCGAATCGCGACCGTTTGTTGGACGTGATTAAAGAGCATAATGTTGAGAATATGGTGGTCCTCACTGGCGATTTGCACGCTTCCTTTGCGGCGGATATTAGCGACGATCCTTATACTTGGCGCAATTATAATCGTTATACCGGGGAGGGATCTTTGGCGGTGGAGTTTGTGTGTCCATCGGTCACATCTCCGGGGTTTCCTAGTGTCATTGCGGGCAGTGCTGAGCGAACCATCATGGCGGGTAGTCCGCACATCAAATACGCCGAGCTGCAAACGCACGGGTACGTTTTATTAACAGTGAATCGTGAACGAACGCAGGCGGATTGGTACTACGTTTCTGATATTACCACTCGCAACAGTTCAACATTTTGTGGTGTTAGTTATGCGTGTGAACAGGGAGCGGCGCGACTTAAGCGAGTTTATCAGCCTGCTTAAGTCGAAGCCTATTAGTGAGACATGACCTCTGCACGACCAATTGCACGTGGGTCTGAGGCGGCACTGACTGCTCCTGATTTTTTATCAATCAGGATCGCCTGCATATTGCCGTACTGCCGACCCACATCTTTGAAGTTATGGCCACGGGCTTTTAAGTCATCCATGGTCGCAGCAGAGATGGTACCCGGTTCATGTTGAATAACATCGGGTAAATATTGGTGGTGAAAACGCGTTCGGTTCACCCACTCGTCGACGGGTTTATTTTGCAGATATTCCAGTGCACCTAAAAATACCATGCTGATGATGCGGCTACCGCCGGGGGTGCCGAGTACAGCAATACTGTTCGGTGATTCCAGCATAGACGGGCTCATGGACGACAGTGGACGCTTACCCGGTGCGATGGCGTTGGCCTCGTTGCCCACTAATCCGTAAGCGTTCGGCTCGCCAGGTTTGGCGGAAAAGTCATCCATTTCATTGTTTAAGATTACCCCAGTTCCTGCGACGGTGTACGCCGAGCCAAAGGGCAGGTTAATACTTAACGTGGCGGAGACTCGGTTGCCTTCAGAATCAACAACGGATAAATGCGTGGTGTGGAAGCCTTCTTGAATATTTTTGGGGCCTTCTAGGCTTAAGCTAGGTGTGGCTTTTTTCATATCAATATTCTTGGCCCACGACGTGTTGCGTGTATCGCTGATTAATTCAGAGACTGGCACATCAACAAAATCGGGATCTCCTAGAAACTCAGCGCGATCACGATAGGCACGACGCATCACTTCCGTGAGTAAGTGCATTTGATCTGCTGAGTTCATCTCTTCCCAGTCAAAGTGTTCCAGCATTTTGACCATCTGAGCAATGGCAATGCCGCCAGAGGATGGTGGTGGTGCGCTGATTAATTCAGTATTGCCAATGGTGATACGAATGGGATCGCGTTCGACCACGTTATAGCTGGCTAGATCATTAAGTGTCCAGTCACCGCCATTGCGCGTAACGTCATTCACCAATGTCTGTGCAATAGGACCGCGATAAAAGCCATCAAAACCGTCGTTAGCGATAGTTTCTAAGGTGCGTGCCAAGTCTTTTTGAATCAGTAGGTAGCCCACTGCAGGAACGGTACCGTCATCAAGAAACAGTCGCGCGCTTTCAGAGTAGCGATTGATGGCATCGAGACGATAGCCCATGAGTTTTTGGTAGTGCGCATCCACCGGGAAGCCGTCACGAGCTTGAGTAATCGCGGCGGCTAAGGTGGTTGTTAGTGGCAGTTTGCCGTATTTCTCCGCGAGATAAGCAAAAGCCGCCGGTTGCCCAGGAATACCTGCCGCGCTGGGGCCGTTAATTGCTCGGTCACGATCAACGTTGCCGTTTTCATCTAAATAATAATCTCGCCCAGCCGCCATTGGCGCTTTTTCACGGGCATCAACAAAGCGATAGTCGTTTGTCTTGGCGTCATATAGCAACCAAAAACCACCACCACCAAGGCCTGCGCTGTATGGCTCAACAACGCCGAGACTGGCCGCTACGGCAATCGCGGCATCAAAGGCATTACCTCCGTTATGAAGAACATCAATGCCTGCTTGCGTGGCCAGTGGGTGAGCACTCGCTACCGCGACAGTGCCTGAGAATTTAGGTTCTTCAGCGTCGGTGGTTGCGCAGGAGGCAACAAAAACAAAGGTGGATATTACGAATGCGCCAGCGAACAGTCGCTGTAAATAAGACATAAAAAAGCCTCCAACAGTGGGAGGCCTTAGTGTGAGAGCTGAGCGCTCTCGGTGCAACAGGCAAACGCGCTTAAGCGATTTTCTTACCGGTTAAACGTTCGTACTTGGCTTCTAGTTCGTCTTGCGTTTCTTCGTTGTTCTCGTCGTGCGGGATGCAGTCCACAGGACATACAAGCTGGCACTGCGGCTCGTCGAAGTGGCCAATACACTCAGTGCACTTGCTTGGTTCAATTTCGTAAATTTCCTCGCCAGCAAAAATCGCTTCGTTAGGGCATTCAGGTTCACAAACATCACAGTTGATGCATTCGTCAGTAATAATCAACGCCATGACCTATCTCCGTCAGAGGCTATTAAAACAGTTATTCAATAGGGTGTTCACAATATGGCTATTATGCCTGAGCGTGCGCTTTTTTCAGAGCCGCAGCGACCTTCGGGTTTACTAAGGTGCTGATGTCGCCACCTAAAGCAGATACTTCGCGCACAATCGTAGAAGACACAAAGGAGTACTTCTCGGCAGGCGTAAGGAAGAGGCTCTCAACATTGGGAGCGAGTACGCGATTCATATTGGCCAGCTGAAATTCGTATTCAAAATCGGAGACCGCACGAAGGCCACGCAGAATAATATTGGCACGTTTTTCTTTGACGAAGTCAGCTAATAGGTTACTGAACCCCACGACTTCGACATTATGCAGATGGCTCAAAACATCTTTCGCTAAATCGACACGGGTGTCCATATCAAACAATGGGCGCTTCTTTGGGCTTTCGGCTACCGCCAAAATGATGTGATCAAACATACGCGCAGCGCGTTCAACTAAGTCAATGTGACCGTTGGTAATGGGGTCAAACGTGCCTGGGTATACAACAGTGTTCATAATATCAGCCTTAAGTAGGAGCTGGGCGAATAGTAATGGAAGGGAGGCAGTGGGGCAAATGCCCCCTTGGTTAGATCAAGGGGTAGATCAAGGGCTATATGAATTTTTGTCACATAGAATTGGTAAGTTGGCCGTCAGCACCAAGAATAATGGCCTCTACTCCTTCTAACTCTTCGATTAAAGCCATGCCGTTCTTTGGCCCCAGTACGAATACCGCCGTGGCCAAGGCGTCGGCTAAGTAGGCGCGAGCAGAAATGATCGTCACGCTGCGCGCTAAACGCGCTGGTTGGCCGCTATCTGGGTCAATGATGTGGTGGTAACGAATGCCGTCTTTTTCAAAGTAGCGTTCGTAATCTCCTGAGGTTGCCACAGCGGCGTTGGCTATTGGAATAAGTGCGATAAGCTCTTCGTTATTGTCTGGGTCTTGTACCCCAACTTTCCACTGCTTGTCTTGGGTCCCTGAGCTGGCGTAAAGATCGCCTCCGGCGTTGATATAAAACACCTCAAACCCTGCCTTGCGAATGATTTGAGCAGCACGATCGATTGCGTAGCCCTTGGCTATGCCGCCAAGGCCAATTTGTGTGTGCTCGTTTTTAAGATAGACCGTTTGTTTGCTTTTATTTAATTCGATATTTTTATAGTCGATGGCGCTTACGGCCTTTAACAAGGTTTCGCTGTCTGGAATTAATTGCTGGCGAAAGTCCCATAATTTACCTGCGCTTTTAAACGTAATGTCGAATTTACCCTGGCTAAGTTCTGAAATGTTTAGTGCTTCAGATATTAAACGAAAGACTTCCGGCTCGACGCTAACGGCGCGTTTCCCTGCATTTTTATTGATTTCAGAAATGCTGCTGGTGGCTTCCCACTCTGAGAATACAGCCGTGATGCGCTCGATTTCTTCGATGGCATTATTAATGGCTTGGTGCGCTAAGGCGCTAGGCTCTGATATTGGGAGGAGAATATTAAACTCAACAGTCGTGGACATTAAGCTGACTGACCGAGAAGCGCTTGCCTGTGCTGGATCATTGGCTTGTATGCGCTCGTTAGCGACGACGGTGTCGCTAATAATGATCAGAGCGATAAACTGAACGGTACACAGAAGAGTTTTGACCAAAGTCACGGTGCAAAAGAATCGAGAGTGGCTTTAAAGTCAGCATCAACACGGCGACCTTTATGAACAACCTGCCCTTGTGTATTTAATACTAATAAGGTCGGGGTGCCGCGTACATTAAATTGATCACCAATAATAAGGTCAGGGTCTGAAATGGAGCGCCAAGGCAGTGATTTTTTCAACTCAATTTCCGCGCCATCTTGCGGGTTTTTATTCACATTAAGACCCAACCATTGCACATTACCATGTTCAGAAAATTCCTTTTTTAAATGGGGAATTTCTGCCATACAGTAGCCACACCAGGATGCCCATACGATCAGCACGATGGGTTTAGTGGGTGCGTTAAAATCGATCTTAATCGTCTCACCATGAATTGATGAATACTCGGTCGCGTTACTGAGGCTAGATACAAAGAGCATGATTACAAGCGTGAGTATGCGGTTCATAGTGGTGTATACCATCCTAATGTCAGCCAATAAAAATCAAGGTTGTCGGAACGTTGGTAATAATTAAAACCAATTTCGTAATTAGATAATTGGCTGGTTAGCCAAGTGGAGCTCCAGTACGACACCAACACGCCTGCGCTGTGGCCATCAAAGTTCCCAAGATCCGAATCACTGGTTTGGTACTCCTTAACAGCATCAAATTGTTTTGCATAAAAATCAGCACTTTTTTGGGTATAAAAACGGTAGCTAGGCTCAAACGTTAAACGCCCCTCGCGAATTCGGTAAAAATAACGCGCTTCAATGGCGTGGCCTTGAAGATTCCAGTCGTCGCGATAGGTGCTCGCTCCAAGTTGAACAGAGTCTTTGCCTAGCGCATGTTTGTAACGAAAAGAAAGCGTATCGCGCACACGTAAATCGGGGGCCTTTTCTATCTCCAGTTGAGTACTGTTTGGCGGTAGATTAATGACCACTGAATTAAATGACGTCGCTAACATGCCTGTTTGTTTGCTGTGAACCCACGAGAGATCAAACAGTGAGACCGGCGATAAAGTTTGGGTCAGGCTGAGTGTACTGGTGAACGTATCACGCGGGGCGTCCGTTTCTTTACTGCCGTCGAAACGGATCATACGAACGGTGTCATCAAAGTACTGAAACTGAGCACTCAGCTGCGTTGACTCTTCATTTAATGATTGGGATAACCCGAAGCCATAGCCAGTGCTGCGATAAGCATACTCTTGGCCGTAACTGGCGTGGAGATTAAACCCGAAACGGTTGCTATTTAAATCACTACTGCGATATTTCCAGCGGGTTTCGATATTAAATCGACCGGGGTTGTAGCCTGTGGCGGCTGACACGGTTTCTGCTTTATCGCGAGCGTCATCGTAAGACGCCGCCGTCACAATATCGCCGACGGCTTTAATACTGGCGGCGTTGGTGTCATTTAAACGTTTTTGAAACAGCAAAATACCTTCGTAGATGGTGGCGTCTTCATTGGTGTTGATATTGCCGCCGTTATCATCTTGTTGATAGATGATACCGCGTGCGGCAAAGAGGCTGTCCAGTTCGTCGGGGCTGGGTGTTGCTGCTAGCGTATGACAGCTAAAGATAATCGTCAGTAGCGCAGCGAGTTGATTTCTCAATAACATCCGCAACCACCTCCACCACCGCCCGAAAATACACCAGCAGCCCCTTCTCTGGCGCTATAAACATCGGCTTCTATTTCACTTTTCAGTGGTGAGCTAGAGAAACTCATATCGGGTTCGGCTAAGCGTTCACGTTCATTAAAGCGCACGCCAGTACAGCCGCTTATACATGCCAATGTGAAAATGAGTAGTATGCAGTGCTTCATTATAATACCTGCGTATCACTGTATTTGTGGTCATTCACTGTTTTTAAGGTAGCGCATTGTTTTTAGGGTAACGCATTGTTTTCAAGATAACAGGGTCTTGATAGTAACAGGAAATAGCGAAAGGTTTGTTACAGGTTGTCGTGAGGTGCCAGTAGTGGGTTTATGCTGGTGTTTTACAGTGGGGGAGAGGTATGACAGGTAAACGGTCGGGCTGAAAGTAATTTCGGTGCCTATCGCCGTTGAGGTAATTCGAAGTTTGATCTAAGTTTGTCGTTAAAAAAGGTAGCGGCCTAAATAGGCCGCTACGCCGTACTATATGTCATACGTTGGGTAATCAGCCCAAGATCATATCAGAGGCTTTTTCGGCAATCATAATGGTCGGCGCTGTCGTGTTACCACCTACCAAGGTTGGCATGATAGAGGAGTCGACCACTCGCAACCCTTCCATACCATGTACTTTGAGTGTGTCATCCACTACCGCCATGTCGTCGTGTCCCATTTTACAGGTGCCAACAGGGTGATAAATGTTGTCTGCTTTTTGACGAATAAATTCGCGAATTTCTTCATCACTTTGCACGTGGTTACCCGGAAATATTTCATCGCCGCGCCATGAATCGAATGCTTTTTGCGCAAAGATGTTACGCACGGCTTTAACACCTCGCACCATGCCTTCAAAGTCATCAGGGTGATCCAATAAATTAGGATCAATCAGTGGGTGACTGTTTGGGTTAGCATCTTTTAGTTTAAGAGTGCCTCGGCTTTTTGGGCGCAACACACAAGCGTGACCCGAATAACCGTAGCCAAAGGTAAAGGATAAATTCAGACCGTGGTTATCTAAGCGCACGCTACTCATATGGAATTGAATGTCAGGAATTTCTTCCTCAGGACGTGACTTAATAAAACCGCCTGACTCTGCAACGTTTGATGTCAGGAGGTCGGTTCTTTTGAAAATATAATTGTATAAAGCGACGGGCCCTTTCAGGAACAACACTCCAGGTGTGATGGCAATCGTGTCTGAACGCTTACTTTTTTGAACCACCAAGATGTCCGGATGGTCTTGTAAGTTTTCGCCGACGCCAGGTAATTCATGTACGAGAGGGATACCGTGCTTTTCAAGTTCGTCTTTGGGGCCAACGCCGGACAGTTTCAGCAGCTTCGGTGAGTTAATGGCACCACCGGATAAAATAATCTCGGCACCTTCTAGCGTTACTTTTTTGCGTTTTTGTAGAATTTCAACGCCGGTCGCTCGCTTACCGTCAAACAGAACTTTGTTGACGGTGACGCCAGTCATTACGGTGAGATTTGGACGACTCATTACCGGGTGAAGGTAGCCACGTGCAGCGCCAAAGCGTTCGCCATTTTTCTGGAACACTTTGAATAAACTGACACCTTCAGGTTTATCTGTATTTAGATCGTCAGTCGCTGGATAGCCTGCTTCAACACCGGCATCGACAAAGGCTTTACTGACTTCTAAAGGCGATTGTAAATCAGCGATGTTGATTGGGCCGCCGACGCCATGAAATTCATTTGCGCCCGGTTCGTAGTGTTCGCTGCGTTTAAAAATTGGCAGTACGTCGTCGTAGCCCCAACCTTTGTTGCCTAAGGATTCCCAGTGATCGAAGTCCCACTTATGCCCGCGCGTGTAGCACATTGCATTCACCGCGGAAGAGCCACCTAAGGTTCGGCCGCGAGGGATAAACACTTTGCGGTTATTGAGTGCTTTTTGCGGTTCTGTCCAGTAACGCCAGTTGCGAGTGAGCGAGCGCATCATGAAAATGATACCAGCGGGTACTTTAATAAAAATACTGTTGTCGGCTGGGCCTGCTTCGATAAGGCACACTTTATTGTTGGGGTCTTCTGAGAGGCGATTGGCTAATACACAACCAGCTGCTCCCGCGCCAACGATAATGTAATCAAATTTCATCTGTTTGTTGTCCTCAAGGATGAAAGATTCACCAAGAATCATGTCTACGGCATTTCATGTCTTTAAAATGCCTTATAAATGTTAAACCGATAGCACTTAGAGTTTCTGTGGTGTGCCTTTGTATTTGGCCGTCCGCGCTTTTAAATTTACGGCAAGTACACTCATTATCGCATTTAACGGATAAAAAATTTGTAAATCAATTTTTGTATGCCGGTGCCATAGGGTGGATAAATAAAACGTCCACTATTGAAGCGGCCTTTCCGATGCACACCTTTGGCTTTGGATAACGATACAAAGCCTTCTTTACCATGGTAGTGGCCCATACCAGACGGGCCAACGCCACCAAATGGCATATCGTCTTGAGCAATGTGCATGAGAGTATCATTGACTGATACGCCGCCTGCATGGGTTTGTTCAAGCACTTGTTGCTCTAGATCACGATTATAACTGAATAAATACAATGCGAGGGGGCGCTCGCGGTCATTAATGTACTTAAGCGCGGCGTCGAATGACTCATATGGCACGATCGGCAAAATGGGACCAAATAGCTCTTCCTGCATTATGGTCATGTTGTCGGTTCCGTTCTCGACAATATGCAGCGGCATTTTGCGCGTTCCGGAGAAGTTTTCGTCCGCCGGGTTAATTTGAGTAATGCTTGCGCCCTTATCTTCTGCATCTTTGAGCCAAGTAACGAGCCGTTCATATTGGCGGTCATTTATGATGGCGGTGTAATTATCGTTGTCACGAAGTGTTGGGTACAAGCGTGCAAAGGTTTGATTGTACTTGGCAATAAACTCTTTCTCTTTGCCTTTTGGGAGCAAAATATAATCGGGTGCTATGCAGGTTTGCCCGGCGTTGACAGCTTTACCAAAGCAGATGCGCTCAACCGCGTCATCCATATTGGCACCTGGGGCAATAATCGCGGGAGATTTTCCGCCGAGCTCTAGCGTCACCGGGGTTAGGTTTTTCGCGGCGGCAGCCATGACGTGCTTACCCACAGCGGTGGAGCCAGTAAATATTAAATGATCCCAAGGGGTTTCAGAAAAGACGGTGGAGACTTCAACTTCGCCTTCAATTACGGCGACATGCTCTTCGTCAAAAACTTCGGCCAGCAGATCTTTGATTACCGCGTTGGCGGCTGGGGTAAATTCCGACATCTTGATCATGGCTCGGTTGCCCGAGGCAATCGCGGTGGCGAGCGGTACGATGGCCAGTTGGATTGGGTAATTCCAAGGCACCATAATGCCGACAACGCCGAGTGGTTGGTAAACCACTTGGTTAAATGACGGAGCAAATAATGCACTTACATGACGGCGTGACGGACGCATCCATTTACGCACGTTTTTGATCATGTAATTTAGTGATTGTACCGTGATCATGATTTCAGCGATCAGGGTTTCATCTTTGGCGCGGCAGCTAAAATCTTCATTGACTGCACTAGCAATGGAGTCTTGGTGTCGTATAACCGCTGCTTTTAGCTTGTTTAGTTGTTCAATACGGGCCTTAGCCGTTGGCATAGGGGTGTGCCTAAAAGCCGCTTTCTGCTTCGCGAATAAGGATTGAAGGCGTTCAATCTCCTGCGCTGGTGAATGCAGTTGTGTCACTGTGGCAACCATATTGAGCTCCTGTTGTCTGGCCTGTGTTCTGGTTAGTTTGGTGCTAGCCGGGTGTTGTAGGACAATCGTATTTGCATTATTAGAGTTATTACTCTAAAACGTCAATAGGTGATGCCTAGAAAGACCGTAAAAGCATTGGATTTGACGTAAAATGCGGCACGTTAGCGTACTATGTGTATGGTTTTGTTGGTTGTGAAGTAGGTTATATCGCAAACATGCCGTCTGAATTATCTTGGAGTTATTCGTCGTATGGGCACGAGAGATCGAATAATTGAAGCCAGTTTGGTCCTCTTTAATGACCAAGGAGAGCGCAATGTCACTACTAATCACATCGCCGCACACTTGGGAATTTCGCCGGGTAATCTGTATTACCACTTCAAAAATAAGCAGGCGATTATTTTTGAGCTGTTTACTCACTACGAAAATCGAGTAATGACAGTACTTCAGCTGCCTGAAGAGCGCGGGATTTCTACGTCCGATAAGCTGAGGTACTTAATGGAGACGTTTAAGGGACTGTGGGAATACCGATTTATGCACAGAGACATGGAATCATTGCTCAGTGCAGACCCATCATTGCACCGTCGTTATCGAGACTTCTTTCAACATTGCTTGGCACAGATCTATCGTATTTTGCTTGCACTTAATGAGGCCGGAGTACTTCGTATCAGTCAGGAAGAGGCTGAAGATCTAGCGCTTAATATTTGGATTGTTGTGACATCTTGGTTTTCTTTTTTGCATTGCAACTTAATGGCCGGTGATACTCAGGATATTTCCCAAGAAATGCTGCTAAGTGGTATTTATCAGGTTTTCTCATTGGAGCGCCCCTACATTACCAAGGAGCATAAGGACGAAGTGCTTGCGGCACAGCGTGAATTTTTAACTCGTCCAGCGTGGCTTAAAATCTGATTGGCGTTGTTAAGCGCCGAGCGTTAAAAATGGCAGGTCAATATTCTGTGATTTATCACGTTGATGGCTTCACAAGACTTGGTGTCTGTATCAGAATGAGATCCACTTATAATAATGATTAGGTGGTTCTAGTGTCTCGCCTCGCTTTCCTTTTGGTGTTGATGGTCAGTTGGCCAGTGCATGCCTTTAATTATTCTACGCATGCGAAAATTTGCGATCTGGCTTACCAGCAAGTGAGTGACCCTGTGCGTTTTAGTATTGATGCGTTGGTGGCGAAAGCAACACCTAGGTACGGTGCTAAAGCGAAAACCTTCCCCCAGTTATGTGGCTGGCCAGATACCGTGCGCAAACAGGCTAAATATAAGCATACTGGGACATGGCATTATGTAAATGTTGCACGCTCCGCTACCGCAGTGTCCGCAGAGGCTTGTCCAAGTGATGGTTGTGTTCTGTCTGCCATCAGAGTGATGTTCCAGCGTCTGCATGATTCGCCCACCAGTGATTGGGAGGCGTTGGCGTTTCTTGGGCATTTCGTTGGGGATATTCACCAGCCTATGCATGTGAGTTATGCCGATGATCGAGGCGGAAATCGTACGAAGGTGTATTACGAAGGTGATCGAACCAATCTGCATAAACTGTGGGACAATAAAATTGTGGGAACTTTTCCTACAAAACACGATCACTATCAGGATTCAATATCGCCAGTAGCGAATCTTCCTCAAGCTACGCTAGTGTGGGCCAATGAGTCACTGAAGCAGACGCGCAAGATATATAACGGTTATCGTAGTGGCATGTCGTTATCAGAAAACAATATTCTTGGTGATCGACAGTGGGTGCAACAACGGATTCGTCAAGCCGCTCAGCGTCTTGCTGGTGTGTTGGAAGGCGCTCTTCGGGTAAATGAGTTACCTGAGATAGAGTAAAGTTAGGGATTAGCATGATAAAAATAATACCTTTAGTACCGCTTTTTTTATCGGCAGCAGTCTTCGCAGAAAATGGAAGAACGGTATGCCATAGCAATGATATTCGCCATGTTATTCAGGTTGTTTATCCTCAGGGCTGGGATGTGCCATGTGAGGTGCATTTTCAAACTCCCGGCGAAATGGATCGAGTGATTTGGAAGGCCGAAACTCAGGTCGGATTCTGTGAGCGCAAAGCGCAAGAGCTCATTGAGCGTCGCATAAATAGCGGCTGGGATTGCACAGAAGAAATCATCTTTGATAGCCCAGCGTTGACTGAGAGTAGTTTGATTTCAGATTTGCCCCCACCAACACGTTAGTCATCATGAAGTGACTAACGGCTGAGTTAGATCATGGTTTGCAGGTTTCATATCGAATAGAGTAAATCGTCGATATACATTCCGGTGTACCTAATGCCTACCAATACTCGAAATAGCCAACTAAGTACTGTGATAAGTACTATGCGACTGCCTTTCTTGATACTTACGCCTATTTGCGTCTTGCTGGGCGTGTCCTCCGTGGCTGGAATATCCGCCTTGTTATCACTGCATGTCTGCTTGGTTTTTGCTGGGGCTTTGCTGGCCCATGTGAGCGTTAACATGCTTAACGAATATCAAGACTTCAAAAGTGGCTTGGACCTAGTCACTGAACGCACTCCTTTTAGTGGTGGCAGTGGTGGATTGCCTGATAATCCACAAGCGGCCCCTGTGGTATTCATGGGGGCGCTTGTCGCCTTAGTTGGCGTGATTGCTATTGGATTCTTGCTCGCGGTTCAGTATCCACTGTTGTGGATATTAGGCGTGATTGGCAGTGTCATTATTCTTACTTACACCCAATACATTAACCGCATACCGTGGTTGTGTTTGGTCGCCCCTGGCGTTGGCTTTGGTCTGCTTATGGTTGCCGGTGCGGCCATCGTTGCGGGTGATATTACAGGGCATGAATTATCAATAACCTGTGCTGCATTACTGGCCTTTTTTATGGTGAATAATCTTCTGCTCGCCAATCAATTCCCAGACATAAAAGCAGATGCCGAACACGGGCGTGAACACTTATTGATTAAATACGGTGCGGCGGCTGGTGTTAAGGCGTATGTGATAACAACCTTACTGGCTGGGCTGACGATCTTAATTGCTACCATTTTGGATGTGTGGACCCCTTGGGTATTACTGGCTTTGCTCCCGTGGTCGCTTACTTTAAAAACATGGATGGCACTGAATAGTTTAAAAGAAAATATTGCTCAGCAGCCCGAAGCATTAGGATTAAATGTAGTTGCTACATTGCTGACGCCACTGGTGGTGAGTGTGGCATTGCTGGTGGCTCCTTAAATCGCATTGAAGGCGCGTGTGTTTTTAACGCAATTATTCAGAGGGGCCTAAGTGTCAGCTATTTCTGGATGTGAAAACGGAAGTCGTGTCGGTTTTTTTTAAGAAAGAGGAGACCGCCGCCAGCGTTAAGCGTTAGCGGTCTCCTTATGTATCAACTAGCTCATACATCAACTAGCTCATGCATCAACTACCCCGAAGGCTAGTTGAGCAATTCTCTCACAAGACGGAAGCCTGTGAATTCATCGGCGGTGCCCATATGCGGAGCAATAGTCGATGTACGGCATTCCGTCATCGGAGTTTGGCGCGAGCCGCCAGCCACAAACAATTCGTGATTGTCGTACACCCATTCTTGAACGTTACCAATATAGCTGGCTAATCCATAGGAGTTTTGCGAACCGTTGGTTGTTTTTAACAGCTCCAGCCCTTTTTCTATCCCGCCGTATTTTAAGTAACAGTTACGGTCACTTAGCGCTTGTCTTCCATCCGCATTGGCAGCAATGAGCCATTCGTCATAATTTGGAATACGGTAGGTGTGGCCTGTCACCGAACTTAACCAGCCGGCGTAATTTTCCGCAAAATTTAGATCGATATTGTGGACAGGTAAGAAGTTGGTCGCGTATTTACTGCTGTCACAAAGCTGGCTTACAGTGCAGTAGTCGGAAACGTCGTCATAAGTGATTTCGTATTGGCTGATTGCAATGGCACCACCGCTTGGCGAAGGAACGACTACCATAGTTGGACCTTTGGCTTGTCGAGGCAGTGGATCGGCGCACGTATAGCGGCGGCCACGACTGCCGGAACCTGGCTCAAGGTGTGAGCAGTAATCAACTTTTAAGGACTTTAATACGGCTTGCTCTGGTAGCAGTGCGAGCGACTCGTTAAGCATTTTTTCCGCCGAATATGGGCTGATGGCAGAAAGTTTGTCAAAGCACTGTGCTAAAGAATCCGCAATGACTTTGTGCAGTGTGGCAGCACGCTCTGGCTCTAGGGAGTCCAGCACACGAAGGTGTCCTGCGACCTTGCCTTCTACGTCAATTTCATTTGGACAGCGAAGTGCGTTTTCCAGACCGGTGACTTCGTCTCGTATCTGCGTGCGGCGGGTGACCTCAAGTTCAGTTTGGCGTTCAATGCGCTCTTCTTCTAAACGATCGGCTTCTTCTTTTGCTTCAGCTAGGCGAAGGTTTTCTTCACGTAGGCGCTCTGCTTCTTGAAGGGTGATGACCTGTTTGGTCATGACTCGAATATCATTTTCCGGGCCACCCCAGCGGCTAGAGGCTTTCAGTCTTGGGATGACCTCATCAAGCGCATCATTAGCCATTAAGCGTTTAGCTTCATCTAGATACGCAATAGACACTCGTGAGCGAACATCAACTTCTGTTTCCGTGTCATCAGGGACAAGTTGGGCGTAAACGCGCAGCTCTTTTTGAACCTCTTTGTCCCATTTCGGTGTTAGGGCAGAGATCTGCACCAGACGTTCAATCGTTTGCCGTTGGTTGCCAATGGTGGACTGTTCGAGTTGTTGTTCTAGTTCTTCTTGCAGCTGAACTTTCAGCTCTTCTTGTGCTCTAGCTTGATCTCCTGACTGCTCAAGATAAAGCGCACCAGCAACACCAAAGGCAATAACACTGGCAACGAGTGCCCATAATAGAACTTTAGGTTTGCCGAAGAAGCTTTCATAGAACTCTGCAACGGTCGCAGTACGATTATCGCGCGACAGTTCGAGAGCGTTAGATAACGCATTCCACTGTCTGCGGCTAAGACCTTTTAATTTTTTAGGCTTTAGGTTTTTTTCGAGCGCTTGGTTTGCTGGGGTCTTTTTGAATGGGTGCTTGCCGCTATATAATTCATAAGCAACACAGCCCAAAGCGTACACATCATCAGACTCTGATGGTTCTGCACCACACAGCATCTCGTTACTGGCGTAAGCCGGAGTGAGTGCGCCCAATGTGCCAGCGTCAAAGATGGTTTTTTCGCCAGCGGTGTGCGCTGCACTACCAGCAGAGACAGCCCGTGCGATACCAAAATCGAATACCTTGGCACCTTTATTTTTGGTGATGAAAATATTGCCGGGTTTGAAGTCCGAGTGAATAATATTATGCGAGTGCGCGTAAATTAGCGCGTTTGAAATATCTTCAAGGTTTGACTTCGCATCTTCCGGCTCTAAACCGTTTGGAAACTCACGAAGTAACTCATCAAGAGGAGCACCCTCTAAAAACTCCATCGTCATGAATACGGTATTTTGATCTCTATCGAAATCGTACACCGTTACGATGTTAGGGTGGGCAAGCGTTTGCGACTTCCGGGATTCACGCTGGAGCGAGATAAATGCGTCAGGGTGCTGACGGAATTCATCATTCAATAATTTAACAGCAACGTATGGATCGGAGTCACTGGCTTCCACTTTTCGACGATCAAGTGCTTTGTACACCGCACCCATGCCGCCAGCCCCAAGTAGGGAAACTAGCTCGAATCGGCCTTTAATAACTTGGTTATCCATTGCCGACAAAGTGGGGGTGTGAATCGCGCCACTCGAATCTCTGATGGATAAATCATCGCTGTTGCGCCCGGTGGGCGTTCGTGAGGTGATGACCGTTGATTCACTGTCGCCGTGACTTGGCGGAGTCGTGCGCTGGCCGACAAACACGGTGGATTGGTCTGCGTTGTCACCTGTTGAATTGGCACTCTTCTGAGGCGTAACATCTTGTTTATGCTCGCCTTTCTTAGAGTCCTTCCCGCTATTTTTACCCGTGTTGCCTGTTGTAACTATGCGGGTTTTATCGTCCTTATTGTCGGTCATGTTATGCCCATAAAATCAATGACAGTGTCAATACTTGCTTCCTTGGCGTGCCGTTCTCCATCCTCGACACCATGTTCCTCGCTACTTGAACTCAGAACTTGGCGCAGATACTATAGGAGACGCTCTCGCGGCTCAAGATTATTGCCAAGATACTCTTACAAATGGCGGCCCTTTTGAACGATGAATTGTTCTAAGAATGGGCTGCTTTTTTCTTATGAAATATTCGTGTTCGGTAGGTTGCTACCAATGTGTCAGGAAAATGATGGTGGATAAATGGATTTAATTTTGACTGTAGTTAAGTGTCCATCTCATGCCAACATGTTGAATCACACAAAAGTTTTTGGTGTGGTTGGCGGCAATATTGGTCGTTCAGACTCGAACGACTGGGTTCTGCCGGATACGGATCGAATTCTCTCTTCTAAACATGCTGAAATCAGTTTTATCACTGGTCGATTTTTTGTTGTTGATCAAAGTACAAACGGTACCTTTATCAATGACAGCGAAGTGCCTTTAGGTGGAGGCAATAATTATCCGCTGAGTGAAGGGGATATTATTAATTGTGGCGAGTATCAGCTGAAAGTTAGCCTGAAAGTGCCGCCAGCAAAACCTGCCGTGCCCGAGGGGTTGGGTGCGGTTGATTTTCTCGATACCAGCGATCGCACAACATTTAATCCGGCAACCGCAGCGAAACAAGAAGTGGCTAACAGCGCCAAAGAGCTGGACAGCTGGCTTGACCCTGTTGCGCCTTCTGCAGCAAAACCGACAGAAGATTGGGGGGCTGTTCCTGCTGGCAGTGGGGCGTCTAAAAATATCCCAAGAAATACGTCCAATGACCCTTGGGGTGTGGCAGGCAGTACTGATTCTCATGGTTTAGGGCGAGCTGAAACGGTCGACCCACTGGCGGCCTTTGATACGCCTTCTCCCTTTGGCCAGCCAGAGACACCCGCTTGGGATAGTAATGATGATTGGTGGAAGTCAGGCAGTGAGCCCGATCATGCCCCAGTTGAGCAGCAGCAAGTAAGAATACCTACGCCTTCGGCTCCCGCGTTTGTGCCACCCGTGCCGTCATCAGCACCGCAGCCATCGGCACCATTCACTCCGCCGCCTGCTCAGAGTAAACCAGAAGATAATCCTTTTGCTGAGTCAGTCGTTTCAGGAGGGCATGATGATATTGATAGTTTGCTCGGAATTTCTACGCCACCGTCAGCGTCCGCATCCGGGTTTGAGCCGGCCTCTCCTAGCGCCGCCTCTGTAACGCCTGCCTTTGTTGATACTCCAGTCCCTGAGGTGCCTGCTGTTGCTCCATCCTCGTCGGGGCAGACATCAGCTCCCGCACAATTCGATAGTAATGAATTACAGCAGTTAGCAACCTTGCTGGGTATCGATAATATCGAACAGGCGCAATTGCAGACTTTAGTGCCTGAAATGTCGAGCATTATTAATGAGACGGTGACGCGCTTAATTGATTTATTACGTGCGCGTACGGCCATTAAAAATGAGCTGCGAGTGCAGCACACTATGATTCAAATGACGGATAATAATCCGCTCAAATTTTCTGCGACGGCGTCGGATGCTTTAAGGGTGATGTTCAGTAAAGATCGCTCAGCGTTTATGCGTCCAGCAGAAGCAATACAAGACAGTTTCGATGATGTGTCTGATCATCAGGTGGCTGTGTTGTCAGGAATGAATGCCGCATATGAAACTATGCTGAACCACTTTAACCCCGAAAATCTTAAACGACACATTAATGCAGGTGACTCGTTACTGGGGAATAAAAATGCCAAAAACTGGAGCGCCTTTGAAGAGTATTATAAATCGCTCAAGGGTGACTATGAAACAACATACAACGAGTTGTTCGGTGAAGATTTTGCTCGTCACTATGAAAAACAACTGGCTGAGTTAAAAAATACACGCGCACTTAAGCGCAGATCTTAAATACAGATTAGAACGTTTAAATTTAAAGGGAAGGGAGTTGAAGGGAGTTGTTATGACAATAAAGTCTTTGGTTTTAAGTCTATCGATTGCGTTAATGGCCATGATGTTGGGTGGTTGTCAGTCGGCGAAAAAGGCGTTGGATTTCGATACTTCCGCTGTGATTAATTTTTCTGCATTAAACAATATCAATCCAGACTCTGATGGCCGCGCCTCTCCTGTGGTTATTCACGTTTTCAAGTTAGCGGATGACCGTCAATTTAGTCGTGAAGATTTCTTAAGTTTATACGAGGGGGCGACGGCACGCCTAGGAAAGGATCTGGTGGGCTCTGTTGTCTTGAAAGAAATTACACCGGGTGAGGCTCGCGCAGAAGTACTGAAACTTGCGCCAGACGTTAAGTTTATTGGTTTAATGGCTGAGTTTATTCAGTATCGAGACGCCGAGGCCTTAATGATACTGCCTGTGCTAGAACACAATCAGAACGTATTTGATATCGCGATTGATGCAAACAAGTTATCAGTTGCTGAGCCTGTAGAAGAATCAACTCACGAAGGTGAGCGTCGCGTAAGAAGTGATCGAATTCATTAAACGCAGGTTGCTGTCTGGAGATTACACGCATGATCGTTCATTGAATGGTCATGACGACAGGATAGTCTCTTAGTGTTATTAAAAGGATGACAAATGTCTTCAAAAAATAAAGTGATATGGTCAGAGGGCATGTTTCTTCGCCCTCAGCATTTTCAGCAGCAGGACCGTTTTATTGAGCGCTTGGTGGATACGCGTACCGGTGCGGTTGGGCCATACTTCTGGGGTGTGCAAGAGTTAACTATAGATATTGAGCCACTGTCGCTGGGCAAAGTATCTATCTCATCTGTGCGTGGAATCTTTCCTGATGGTACGCCAATTTTGGCCCCTGAAGCCGAGAGCTTGCCGGACATATTGGAAATTCCAGAAAATACACGTGATGAAATCGTCTACCTTTGTGTGCCTTTAAAAAGGCCCGGCTCGCAAGAGTCCGTTCGGGACGAAGAAGAGTTTCCACAAGCTCGTTATAAAACGTATAACTTTGATGCACGCAATAGCGCATCCTCAGCAGGTGAGTCTTCACGTATTCAAATTGGTAAGCTGTCGACCTGCTTTAAACTTGGCTCGGAAGATCTCGGTGGTTATGCGTGCATTGGTATAGCGCGAATTATCGAGCGTCTCCCAGGCAATCCAGTTAAGTTAGACCGCACCTTTATACCGCCGGTATTGCAATGTGATACCAGTGCCGAAATTAAAGCCTACTTTGAAGAAATAAAAGGTCTGCTAAAGCAGCGTGGCGAAGCATTAAGTCATCGCCTGAGCGACTCTGGCCGCTCAGGATCTGCAGAGGTGGCGGATTACTTGTTATTACAGGTGATTAACCGCGTTGAACCTATGATTTTGCATTTGAATCAGCAGCCAGCTGTTCATCCTCTGACCTTATATGTAGAGCTTTTACAGCTGGCAGGGGAGTTGTCGACGTTTACCGCCACGAATAAACGACCGCCTGACATTCCGCCTTATAACCATGAAAATTTACAGCAAACCTTTGCCGGAATTTTCTCTGCACTACGCCAGTCTCTAAGCATGGTGCTGGAGCAATCTGCTGTATCGCTTGATTTGGTTGAGCGCAAATATGGTATACACGTTGCGCCGATTACTGACCCGTCACTGACAAAAACAGCTTCTTTCGTTATTGCTGTTAAAGCGGATATACCAACGGAAATGCTACGAACTCGTTTCCCAACTCAAGCTAAGCTTGCGCCGGTAGAGAATATACGCGAGTTGATCTCCACCCAGTTGCCGGGCTTGAGGATTCGACCATTGCCCGTCGCTCCGCGTCAGATTCCGTATCACGCAGGCTTCACGTATTTTGAAATTGATAGCACGGGTGAACTATGGGCTGCTATGCAGCAGTCAGGTGGCTTTGCCGTACATTTGGGCGCGGAATATCCGGGCCTGATTATGGAACTATGGGCGATTAGGAGTTGATCAAATGAGTGGTGATAACCCCATTCCTGGAAATGCCGATCGCACGGTGATTATACCAACACCGGGCGCTGCGCGTGGTGCGCCAACGCCACCTCCGGCTGCTGGCCCTGCGATTAATTCCGCCGCCACACTAAATGAACGTATCGAGTTAGCGAACGGATTAAATCCCTTGGTTAATTCGGCAGCGACTTTGTTGACGTTGATGATTAAGTTACGGACAACGATGCAGCACGCTAACGTGCCTGATTTACATAAGCGTTTAACCAACGAAATCAAAACCTTCGAAAGTAAAACCCGAAATGCCGGTATCGCCAGTGACAGTGTTATTGCTGCGCGCTATTTACTGTGCTCTGTCATCGATGAAGTTGTTTTAAATACGCCCTGGGGTGCCTCCAGTGGTTGGAGTCAGCATTCTCTATTGAGTCTTTTTCATCAGGAAACATCGGGTGGAGAAAAGTGCTTCTTGATTTTGCAGCGCATGCTAGAAACCCCAGGAACACATCTAGACATTTTAGAACTGTTTTATATTTGTCTGAGTTTAGGGTTTCAGGGGAAGTACCGTGTTGTCGCCCGAGGCAATGAGCAGATAGAGCAAATCCGCGATAACTTATATCAAACCATTGAGAATCATCGCCCGGTACCGGCGCCTGAATTGTCTCCTCATTGGGAGGGGTCGGTAAAACCGAAACGCGGTATGACCAACTTTATACCACTTTGGGTTTTTGCCAGCGTTGTGATGGCTGGGTTGGTACTTACTTACTCAGGGTTTCGTTACTGGTTGTATGAATCTACGGATCCGGTGGCGACAAAAATCTCGCGAGAAATTACACAGCCTCAAACTATTTCTGAAGACGTCAAGCTGACGGAACCAGACACGGAAAGACGGTTTTATTAGTCGGCGATATTGCCCTGTTGAACATCTAATTATAACGCGGGTGCCGATATACGATTCCGGCATATCCAGATGGAGAAATCATGAAGCGACTGCTTGAGTTCCTAGGGAACAAGTGGGTTTTGGGAATTATAGGTCTGACGGCCTTATCATTACTGATTTGGTTCGGCGCAGAATTTATTAAATTCGGTAGCGACAATGTCACCCTAAGTACCACCACGCGATTTATTATTATCGGTCTCTTCTGGCTGATTTGGCTGACGTGGAATCTAAGCCAGTGGTTGGTTGAGCGTCGTCAAAATAAAGAGCTCATTGGCAGTATTGAAGAGTCTCAGGAAGAAGCGCCAAATCCAGATGATGAGCGCAGCCAAGAAGAATTAAGTGCTATGTCGCAGCGTTTCCGTGAAGCGCTGATGACTTTGAAGAAAACTCGATTTAAGTCTCGTTCAGGTAATCGCAGCCTTTATCAGCTGCCGTGGTACATCATTATCGGTCCACCTGGTGCAGGTAAAACGACCGCCTTAGTGAATTCTGGCTTGAACTTTCCTTTGGCGGAAACGCATGGTAAGCAGGCGTTAGGAGGCGTTGGCGGCACTCGAAATTGCGACTGGTGGTTTACTAATGACGCTGTTTTAATTGATACCGCAGGCCGCTACACCACTCAGGACAGTCATCGTGTTGTCGATAACAACGCATGGAATGCTTTTCTTGTTCTGCTTAAAAAATATCGTCGTCGCCGCCCAATTAATGGCGCTTTGATTGCCATTAGTCTGCAAGATTTGATGGTGCAAACCGCTGAACAGCGTAGCCAGCAAGCCAAAACTATTCGTACTCGTATTAATGAGCTCCAAGAAGAACTGGGGGTGCGTTTTCCTGTGTACTTAACGTTCACGAAATGTGATCTTGTTGCAGGCTTTGCAGAGTTTTTTGCCAATTTATCTCAAGCCGAGAGGGAGCAGGTTTGGGGGGTGAGCTTCCCGGCGGAAGAAAGTAAAGATGCTGGTGCCGACATTGCTAGTTTTAAAAATGAATACTTGCAGCTAGTTACACGCTTAAACGACATTCTGTTAGCTCGTGTGCATCAAGAACGTAATATTGAAAAACGCTCTATGATTCAGAGTTTTCCGGCACATTTTGAAAGTCTCACCGCCGTGCTTGATGAGTTTGTGACTCAGACATTTGCTCCAAACCGTTATGGATCGGTGCCCATGTTACGTGGTGTGTATTTCACCAGTGCAACTCAGGAAGGCAGTCCAATTGACCGGATGATGGCGCAAGTGAGTAATAACTTTGGTCTAGAGCGTAATGCCGGGCGACCTCAGCATAACAGCGGTAAGAGTTTCTTTATTACCCGTTTATTTAACGATGTCATTTTTCCTGAATCCGAATTAGTCGGGGTCAATCGGAAAGTTGAAAACTTATTGTTGTGGATGCGCCGTGGTGCATTGGCCGCTTTTACACTCGTATTTCTTGGAAGTACTGCCTTGTGGGCTGGGGGGTTAACCAAGAATAAGTCCTTTATGAATGAAGTGGATGCTTTGTTTTTTGAGTTTAAACAAGAAGAAGCCAAGCTGGATGTAAACAGCAGTGATGTTGAAAGTACGCTGGCTGCGATGGAGCCACTACACAAGTCGAGTCTTGTTTATGATCAGGATGAACATCCAATTTTAAGTAATTTGGGGTTATATGATAGTCGTGTCGATAGCGCAGCAGATGCACTGTATTACGACCAATTAAATGAACTCTTCTTCCCAGCATTTAAGCGTATGGTTGAGCAGCACTTAAATACCCTGACATACACCGACGGTGAACTTCTGCCTATTTTTAAGGTGTATCTCATGTTGTTTGATGAGAGACATCGCGATTATGAGCAAATTCGTGGGTACGCTAAGACACGCTGGCAAGACACCCTTCCAGGGGAGGCCGCTAAACAACAGCAGCTGTTGAAGCACCTAGATAACTTATTTACTCAAGGGTTAATCAGTGACGTGACTGCAAGCAGTCGGGTGGTTGATCGTGCTCGTCAGCAGTTGCAGCGCATTCCAGTGGCGCAACGTCTTTTTGTGCAATTACAAAGCACGGGAAATAATGCTCAGTTAGTTGACCTTTACCGTGAAATTGGTGGCGATACGCAGCAAGCCTTTGGGCTTCGTGAAACTGATCCATTATTCAAAATGCCATTCTTGTTTACCAAGGCGGGGTTTGATAATGCCGAATACGGGCCTAACTCTGAAATGATGACTCGTATTGCAGAAGACCGCTGGATTTATGGCGATAGCTTGAACGGTGAAGACTTTACAGAGGCGGATCTCGAAAAGCTGAGTAAAGACGTCGAGAAACTCTACTTAAATGAGTACGCCAAACGTTGGCAGGTATTTTATCAGCGCTTTACTCTAGCCCCGATCAAGAATGGTACTCAAGCCGTGACCATGCTTCGTCAATTATCAGACCCAATATCATCACCGCTAATTCAGGTGAGTGAGTTAGTGGCTAAAAATACGGAGCTGACACCTCAAATTGCGATTGACCCTAAAACAGGAAAGGCGGGGGGGCTTGCGCAAAAAGCTTTGAATGCAATTCACGAACCTACAAGTGTTGATCAGCGATTCCAAGAGATTCAGCGCTTGGTTAAAAGTGAAAATGGGATGCCATCTAAATTGCAAACCTACCTTGAAGGTATTCAGCAACTGAGTGAATACTTCGGTCAAATTAATGGTGCGCCTGACTCAAATGCGGCGGCATTTGAAGTGGCTAAGGCTAAGTTCACGACAAACAGTGCAGATGCAATTCAGCAGTTAAAAAATATGGCGGCGACAGCGCCAGATCAGGCAAAGGGTTGGCTCAATCATTTGTCGAGTGCAACTTGGTCCATTATTGGCGGTAAAGCCAAAACGCACGTAGACACGGTGTGGCGTTATCAGGTTTATGATAATTACCGTGATAATTTATATGGTCGTTACCCAATGTCCGCAGACAGTCGCTCTGAAGCGACGATTGTTGGCTTTGATGACTTTTTCAAGCCCGGTGGTATTCAACAGAGCTTTGTTGATGAGTTTATCGCTCCATTTGTGGACCTTCGTCGTTGGAGAGCTAAAGGCTACGACGGTGTTTCTTTAGGGTTAAGTGGTAACTCACTGGCTCAGTTCCGCCGAGCAGACAATATTCGTAAAGCATTTTATGCCAGTGGAGAAAGTGCGGGAGCAGAATTCAGGGCAGAGCCGCAAAAATTGGATTCGAGTATCCGTTTGTTTGTTCTTGAGGTGGGAGAGACGCGTGTCAGTTATTCTCATGGTCCACGCATTCCAAAAGACATTGTGTGGAGCGGCGCAGAAAATAATCGCTCACGTATTGTCTTCGAAGATCTCAATGAGACTGTATCCAGTAAACAGTACGACGGTGACTGGTCGTTCATGAGAATGCTTGATGATGCTAACCCTGTTCAGGCGGGCAGTGCTCGTGAATACACAGCCACCTTTACTGAAAAGGGTCACAAGGCGGTTTATCGTCTTACGGCTCAAGGCAGTATCAATATATTTGATCGTGGGTTGCTGAGAAACTTCAGATGCACGCAGTCGTTGTAGGCAGTTATTAACACGAGAGTCGCTTGATGAGCACGATTGGATTATTTGGGAAGCTACCGGCACATGGCGACTTTATTAGTCGTCATTTACCGAGCAGCTTTATCTCCGTATGGGATGAATGGTTGCAACTTGCCGTGTCAGGTTCGCGTGAATTACAGGGTGATGCGTGGTTGGATAACTATTTAACTAGCCCGATCTGGCGGTTTGCCTTACGTAGTGGTGCCGTGAATGAGTCTGCTTGGGTAGGAATTTTAGTACCTAGCGTTGATAGTGTGGGTCGCTACTTTCCTTTAACGATTGCTCTCAGTTTACCGGCGTCTACTAACTTATTTAAATATGTAGCAAAAAAAGCGGTGGTATTTGAAGCGTTAGAAGCTGCTGCTTTATCTACTTTGCAAGAGCAGCTAGACGCAGATCAGTTGATGAGTTTGCTGGAAGGACAAGTGGCTGCGATACAGATTGAAGCTTCATCAGATTTAGCCGTTTATGAGCAGGGGAGAGTGGTGTCTGGTGGCGATGACGATGCCGAGCGCTATGCCGGGTTGCTTCAGCATTACTTTAAGGGCGCTGCAAGTTATAGTGTGTGGTCGGCGAGTGCGACGGCCAATTCACCTGCAGCGACCTTAGTGGCGGACGGTTTACCCTCCGTATTTCAGTACGGATCAATGCTAAATGGATACTGGGCTGAGTAGATTAAAACTTTACTCTTCTCAAATTTGGACTAGCACCTTGCGCCAATGGCTATTAAATCGCAATTAAGGTGTGTACTATATTCGCCATAATTGCTCTACGCTAAACCATAATTTAGAAGGGATTCAAATCAATGTCTTTTGGTCATGTTATTGATATTGATAATTTGGTAGCTCCTATCAGCGACGACACGCCGCAAGGCGTTGATATTCGTGAAGATCGCTCCCCTACGTCTGATTATTACACCATTAAAGATGCCCGAAATAATGCCCGCGCGACTGAGCGTTCAGCGGTATTTGGCGGTGAAGAAGCTGATCTCATCACTCCATGGGTGACGGTGTGTGATGTCGCTTCACGCATATTATCTAGCTCATCTAAAGATTTAGAAGTAGCTTCTTGGTACTTGGAAGGTCTAATTCGACTAAATGGCGCATCGGGTCTTAGGGATGGTTTGTTGCTTATCAATCATCTAGTAAAAGACCACTGGGATGGCTTATTTCCACGCCCAGATGAAGACGGCATAGAAACATTAGTGTCATGCCTTACCGGTTTAAATGGTGATGGCGGTGACGGCACACTTTTAACGCCACTGCGCAATGTTGAAATTACCAACGACGTGGGCTTTGGTGCGTTTACTTTTTGGCAATATCAGCAAGCGAGAGATGCCGATCGTATTGAAGATGAAGATCGCAAAGCCGAACGGATTGATTCGTTAGGGTATAGTCTCGACATCATTAACGATACCGTGACGCAAACGGATCTTACGACCTGCCAAAACTTTATTGCCACACTTGAAGAGTGCTCGGCAACGTTTAAAGATACCAGCGCAAAATTACGCGAACAGTGCGCTGCTGATGCGCCTCCTAGCTCGAAAATTTCTGAGTTATTGGATGAAATAGTTCGTACCACACGTTTTTTATATAAAGAAAAAGTACAAGCAGCAGAAGAAGCTGCCGCGGCGGATGAAGCGGCTACTGCAGAAGCAGATAGCGCAGAAGACGGTGTGAGTGAAGGTGTAACTTCAGGGAATGTGATTCATATGAAGCAAGCTGCTGCTGGGCCTATTGTTAGTCGTGAAGATGCACTCAAGCGCTTAGAAGAAGTGGCTAAGTACTTTCGTCAGTATGAGCCGCACACACCGATAGCTCCAGGTCTGGAGCGATTAGTTTCTTGGGGACGCATGACTGTCTCTGAATTGATGATGGAGCTTATCCCAGACAGCACAGCCCGCAGTTTATTTTCACAGTTTACAGGTGCGACATTAGACGGTAGCGATACCCATGCTTATGTCGCTCCGCCGCCAGTCGCGACGGCTGCAGTATCGGCAACAGCAGATGCTACGCCTGAAGCAACGGCTGAGCCTGAACCCAAGAAAGATACCTCTTGGTAATAGCTAATTGAATTGAATAACGGAATACGCCCGTTACCTATACAAAAAAGGAGTTGTTTATGTCCGAAAGTATTCATAACAAATTGAAGCGTGTGCGCAAGCCGCGTGTACATATCACATATGATGTTGAAACCAATGGTGCTGAAGTCAAGAAAGAGCTGCCATTTGTAACTGGTGTGATGGGTGATTATTCTGGCGATAATGCAGAGAACCGTAAGGCGCTTAAAGATCGTAAGTTTGTCCAGATTGATCGTGATAACTTCAATGAAGCCATGGGTAAAGTTAACCCTAAATTGAATCTTCAGGTTGAAAACACTCTGGCTGCAGATGGTAGCAATGTTGCCGTTGATCTTGATTTCAAAAAGATGGACGACTTCTCTCCTGAAGCCATCGTTTCTCAGGTTGAGCCTCTCAAAAAATTGCTTGATGCACGTAACAAACTGCGTGACTTATTGAGCAAGGCTGATCGTTCAGAAGACCTTGAAAACGTTCTCGAAGAAATTCTAAAAAACACAGACAACATTACTGAAATTTCTCAGGAATTGGGTCTTGATAAAGACAAAGACGGAGGCGAATAAATGAGCACTGAATTAGAAACCTCTGGCGGCGCAGAAGCCGAAGCGCAATCGGTAAGCTTACTTGAGCAAGCAATTAGCTCAACCAAGCAAACCGAGCGTGAAGAAACTCAAGACCTTCTTGCCAACTTAACTGAGCAAGTTTTAAAAGGTACGGTCTCGTGGGATCGCAACCTCACCAACACCATCAAGCAAGCGGTTGATGCCATTGATCAGGCGATGTCTCGTCAGTTAACGGCTATTTTGCATGATGAGAAATTCCAGAAGCTTGAAGGTTCATGGCGTGGTCTTAACCACCTTGTGATGAACTCTGAAACGAGCTCTACTCTGAAAATTCGCATGCTTAATATCTCTAAGCGTGAATTGTTCCGTGATTTAGATAAAGCGGTTGAATTTGATCAGAGCCAAATCTTCAAGAAACTATACGAAGAAGAATTTGGTACTGCCGGTGGCGAACCTTACGGCTGTATGGTCGGTGACTTTGAATTCACTAGCCACCCTGAAGACGTTGATCTATTAGCGAATATGTCCAACGTTGCGGCGGCAGGTTTCTGTCCGTTTATTTCTGCTGCGGGTGCCGGCATGTTCGGTTTTGACGATTTCACTGAGTTGTCTAAGCCGCGTGATTTAGGTGCTATTTTTGAATCTCAGGAATACATCAAATGGCGCAGCTTCCGTGAGAGCGAAGATTCCCGTTTCGTTACTCTAGTAATGCCACGTGTATTATCTCGTATGCCTTACGGTGCCGCTTCTAAGCCTGTTGAAAGCTTCAACTTTGAAGAGTTCGATCAAGATGAGTCGGGTATGTCTAAATCCGCAGAGCATGACGATTACTGCTGGATGAATGCTGCCTACGTGATGGGAACGACCTTGACTCGTGCCTTCGCTGAGAACTCCTGGTGTACCGCCATTCGTGGTGCTGAAGGTGGCCGTGTAGATGGTTTACCTTCACACGTATTTAAGAGCGATGATGGCGACACCGACCAGAAATGCCCTACCGAAGTAGGTATTACTGACCGTCGTGAAGCAGAGCTTTCAAACCAAGGCTTCTTGCCATTGTGTCACTACAAAAATACAGATTACTCAGTATTCTTTGGTGCTCAGTCTGCGCAAAAGCAAAAGGTTTATGACGATCCAGATGCAACGGCTAACGCCTCAATTTCTGCGCGTTTACCTTACTTGATGGCTACTTCACGTATTGCTCATTACCTAAAAGTAATGGCCCGCGATAAAGTTGGCTCATTTATGCAGGCGGATAACTGCGAGCGCTGGTTAAACCAGTGGATTTCTCAGTACACCAACGGTAATCCGGATGCTTCGGCAGAGATGAAAGCTAAGTACCCACTGGCTGAAGCTCGTGTTGAAGTGAAGGAAATTCCTGGTCAGCCAGGTGCTTACAGCGCTGTTGCTTATCTTAAGCCTTGGTTACAAATGGAAGAGTTGACCACGTCATTGCGTATGGTTGCGAACATTCCGCAGCCTAAGTAAGCGTTGGTAAAAGGGATGCGCAACCGCGCGTCCCTTTTTATTTGTTATTTATTTTAAGGGATGTAACGTGCTGACAGATTCTTCAGGCATTGATCGAGTGCATAAGAATCCTTTACTGTCAGATTCAACGGACGCTCTCGCCTCCTCTTTATCCGATATTTATTCTTTTCTCTATGAAAACGACGATGCCACGGCATTTTCGATTTGGCTTAATCATTTTTCCACCACGAAAGTAAATAGTCGTACGCAGGTTAAGCGTTGGTTAAACCAGCAGATTGCGGATATAGATGAACTGATTTCTGAACAGATAAACGCCGTTTTACACAATGATCGTTTTCAAGAACTAGAAAGTTCATGGCGCGGGCTATGGTTCTTGGTCGATGCTGGTATGGCATCCGATAATGTGAAAATACGTTTATTGGATTTAAGTTGGAAAGATTTATCGAAAGATATGGAGCGCGCCCCAGATTTTGATCAAAGCGGTCTGTTCCATCTTATTTATAACGAAGAATTTGGAACGCCGGGTGGCGAGCCCTTTGGGGTTTTGTTGGGCGATTATTATGTATCGCACCGCCCGTACGAAGGGCACAGATACGATGACGTGTTTACTTTGCAAGGCATTAGCCGAGTTGCGGCTGCCGCTTTTTGCCCCTTCGTATGCAGCGCTGCACCCCAGCTATTTGGTTTAGACAGCTACGATACGCTGGGTTTGCCCATCAATTTAGATAATGTGTTCCGATCGGATGAATACATTCGATGGCGGTCGTTACGAGAGCATGAAGACAGCCGCTTTCTCGCATTGACCTTGCCTCATATCTTAATGAGAGAGCCGTACGAGCGTGATTATCAGTCATCTACAGGTATGAAGTTCATTGAAGAAACCGCAGGTAAAACAAACAACAAATACCTATGGGGTAATGCTTGTTTTGCTCTCGGTACGGTTTTGATTCGAGAGTTTGCTGAAGTCGGCTGGTTTAGTCATATACGTGGGGTCCCGCGTGACCACTATGGTGGTGGTTTGGTGACTCAATTCCCAACACCGAGTTACAGCACCGACAGCTCTAAAGCCATGGTGAAGATGTCGACTTCAGTGACAGTCACTGATCAATTAGAACGCGAATTAAGCGACTTAGGTTTGATTGCATTGTGTCATTGTTTTCAAACGCCGTTTGCTGTGATTAATAATTGTCCGTCGTTACAGATTTCAAAAAACTATGGCAGTAAGTCTGCCAATGCCAATGCGCGCATTAGCTCTATGTTGCAGCAAATTTTATGTGGATCACGTTTTGCGCAATACATAAAAGTTATTATTCGTGACAAAGTTGGCTCGTACATAACCGCAGACGCTTGTGAGCGATTTCTACAAGATTGGCTCGATCAGTACACGACGGGGCGAGATGATTTGTCCTGGGAAATGATGGCGCGTTATCCGTTACGAGAAGCTCGTGTAAGAGTGGTCGAAGAGCCAGGAAAACCCGGACACTATTCAAGCATTGTGCATTTGAAAACACACTATACCGTTGATCATTTAGTCTCTGAGCTGAAGCTAACAACGTCACTCAATCAAGTGGACACAGGTAAGGCGTAATATGAATGGACGTGCCGACAAACGCATTTTTGCTCCTATGTTAGATCGTTTGCTTGAGCAAAATCAGGGCAATGACTTTCGTCAAAGTCATCGTATTCAACGTTGTTTGCGTGAAAGCATTCGTCGTGATCTTGAAAGTTTATTTAATACTCGTTATTGCGTTTCATCGCCGCCTATTGAATATCGCAACCTTGATGACTCAGTTCTCAATTATGGGTTGCCTGATTTATCAACCATTAATATGAGCTCATTTGATAACCGTAACGATTTTTGCAAAAAAATTGAGAAGACGATTCTAAAATTCGAACCACGAATTCGAACCGTTAAAGTTAAGACCGACCCGACACTCGATAACGAAGACCCAACCATTCGTTTTCGCGTTGAGGCAACACTGCACATGAACCCAGTGCAGGAGCTGATTATATTTGAATCAATGCTCAACCCAATTAATCAGACGGTCAATGTGTCGGAGATATTTTAGATGAGCGACAGACTGCTTTATCATTATGAAAAAGAATTAGCTTTCATTAAGCAATCTGCTTCAGAGTTTGCCAAGCAACATCCGTCGGCAGCGGAAAACCTACAGCTTGGCAGTGATTCTGTAGATGATCCCTTAGTGGCTCGACTGCTGTCTGGTTTTGCATTTTTAAACGCCCGTATTCAGCAAAAACTCAGTGATGATTTTCCTGAGCTAACAGACGCAATGCTGGAGACCTTATACCCCCATTACCTTCGCCCAATCCCCTCTATGGCCATTACGCAGTTCTCGCCATTAGAGGATCTTGATGCACCTGTCACGATCCCTGCAGGTACAGAATTAGTGACCGATAGTACGCAGAATGAAGAGTGTCGTTTCACTACAAAATATCCGGTTGAGCTGCTGCCTATTCGTCTAGATTCGGCTCAGCTTATGCCGAAACCTTTTATTGCGCCGGGCAGTTTTGATATTCAAGGCGCGAGTGCGGTGCTTAAGTTATCTTTTAAAAGCTTAAGTGCTGATATCAGCATTGCCGAGATGGACCTCACAAAGATACGCTTGTTTCTTAAAGGGCAAGCTCAGCATGTTCATCCGTTATACGATTTAATGCTGACTAAGTGCTTTAGAGTCGTGATTGCGAATGATGATGCTGATATACGCCCGACTATCATTAATGCGGATGCATTAAAGCAAGTGGGTTTTGATATTGATGAGGGGCTATTGCCGTACCCAGACTCATCCTTTATGGGCTATCGCTTACTGACTGAGTTTTTTTCGTTTCAAGAGAAGTTTCAGTTTATCGACTTCACTCAACTAGACATGGGCATTAATGACAGCTACACCGATACGTTAAATATTTATCTCTACTTACGAGAAAGCGATACCGAATTAGAACACCAAGTGAATGTGAATATGTTCGCCTTAGGCTGTACGCCCGTGGTGAATATCTTCGAGCAAACGGCAGACCCAATTCCGCTGACGCACACTGAATCTGAATATCCAATCATTCCTGATTCTCGTCGTCGTGATGCCCTAGAAATTTATAGTGTGATCAAAGCTGGCGCAACAGACAGTGATGGTAAGTACACACCCTACCGCCCTTTTTACGGCATTGATCATAGTCAGAACCAGAAGCAAAAATCAGCATTTTGGTTGACCAGCCGTCGTGAAATATTCGAAGGCGAACACCGTAATGAACTCGCCTCCGAAATGAATATTCGACTTGTGGATTTAAACTTTAATCCGCATGAAGTGAGTGATCAAACCTTAGATTTACAGCTTTTGTGTACGAATCGAAATCAGCCGAAAAAGTTGCCTTCTGGGCAGGGGCAGCCGTACATGGAAGTGGTCGACAACGAGTACCCCACGGAGCGAATTTCCTGTGTGGTGAATCCCGGCGCTACCATACGCCCTCCATTACGTGAACGCGGCTATTGGCGCTTGATCTCACATTTGAATTTGAATCATTTGTCGTTAAGCAATGGTGGCGGTTCGGCTGAAGCGTTAAAAGAAATTCTACGATTATACGATTTTCGTGATTCGGCCAGCACACGCAATATGATTGACTCTATTGTGGCGATACATACACACCCAATTACAGCCCCGATACAAATTGAAGGCTTAGTATCCTTGTGCCGTGGGACACAAATTGAATTAACACTTGATCCTATTATGTTGGCAGGTACCAGCCCGCTTATGTTCGCTAGCGTACTAGAGCGCTTCTTTGGCTTATATGGATCGATTAACTCATTTACACGCTTGGCCATTCAGCTCAGCGGCAAAGACGGAGAGTTCAAGAGATGGCCACCTCGCGCCGGCGAAAAAGCCTTAATCTAGTCGAACAGCTCCAGTCTGAACCGCATCGTTTTGATTTCTTTCAGGCAGTGCGGCTGCTAGAGCGTGCGGCTTGCATGCATCCTGATAAGGATGAATTCGCGACCGATAGCGTGGGTGCACTTGCGCGTCCTGATCAAGAGGCGATGCACTTTACCTCGCGCCCAAGCTTGGCGTTTAACGGTACTGACGTCACAAAGATTTCACAAAAACGTATTTCTAATTACGACACGGAAGATAACTCGGTACTGCAATGGCAGGTAGAAGTCGCGATGATGGGGCTGACTGGTAGCCAAGGGGTAATGCCTCACTACCTAAGTGAAATTGTTCTATCTGAATTGCGTAAAAAAAGTTCAGCCCTGAAAGATTATTTTGATCTGTTTAATCACAGAACAATCTCAATGTTCTATGAGGCGTGGCAAAAGTACCACCTAGCGCCCAACTACGAGCGTAGTCAGCAGAGTGATGCGCTTAAAGAAGATATTTTTACCGATGCCTTGTTGTCTCTTTCTGGTATTGGCCTCTCTGAACAGAGGTATCGATCATCAATACCTGATGAGCATATTGCTGGGTTTTCAGGGCACTTTGGACGAACAATTTGCTCGGCAGAATCATTGCGCAGCAGTATCAGCGGGATGTTTGGTTTAAATATCGAGATCGATCAATTTCAGGGGCAGTGGTATGACCTGCCTTCTGACGTGCATTGTCGGATGCCATGTGCGGATAATCCGATGGGTACCAATAATCAGCTCGGTGTAAGTACTGTGATAGGTGCGCGTTGCTATCAAGCACAGAATAAGTTCTCGGTTATTATTCGGCCAGTATCTGAAGAAGAGTTTATGGCATTAGCCCCAGGCTCTAAACGGCTAGAGGAGCTGAAATCATTCATTAAACTCAGTGTGGGTGGTGAACAAGATTTCGATCTCGAAATTAGATTATCGGACGATCAAATACCGTTAAAACATTTATTTGAATCTGAAAACTATCGCCCGCTACTTGGGTGGAATACACATACCGATCCAGATTTGCTTGATGGGCAATCGATAACAATAAAATTATCTCAGGATATTGCAGTCCCTGATGATGATTTGCCTTTGGCACTTTAATTAGTTTGAAGCACCTCAGTGAATAACACTGTTGAAAGTAAGAAAATTAAATTCAGAGACTCTTTGAAGTCCTGTGGAAGAAACACATTACGGAAAAGGAAAAATTCGTATGATTAATATCAACCTGAAATCGTTAGTCGATAAAATGTCGCCGTACATGCGTGACTCACTAGAGGGTGCAGCAGGCCTTTGTCTTGCTCATAGTCAGTACAATGTAGAACTAGAGCATTGGTTGCTTAAGTTACTGGATATCACCGATACCGACTTCGTGACCCTGCTAGAAAAGCATGATGTTAATCCATCGAATTTAGCCAAGCAGCTAGCCACCACCATTGCTAAGTTCCGTAATGGCAGCACGCGTCCAGCGGCATTGTCTCCAAGCATTGTTGAAGCGGCAAAAAATGCGTGGATGTTGGCGTCGGTAGATTATGGGCATGGCATTGTTAGCTCAGGTCACTTACTAGCGGCCCTGATGCTCGACGATAGTTCGCGCCGCCAATTACTGGAAAACTGCCCAGAGCTGCGCGAAATTGCCCCGGAGTCGATTCGTGAAACTGCAAAAGCGATTTACGGAACCACTGGAGAAAGCGATCATCTCGTGCGTGGTGATGAATCCGCTGCGGCTGGTAATCAGCAAGGCCCAGTTAGCGCCACTAAAACTCCAGCATTGGATAAATACACGGTTAATCTGACTGAGCGTGCAAAGAAAGGTGAGATTGACCCAGTACTTGGCCGTGATGAAGAAATCCGCCAGTGTATCGATATTCTTACTCGCCGCCGTCAAAACAACCCAATCATGACGGGTGAAGCGGGTGTGGGTAAAACTGCAGTCGTAGAAGGCTTTGCATTACGCATTGCTGAAGGCGATGTGCCCGATCCGTTAAAAGGCGTTGCCTTGCGCACCCTAGACTTAGGTTTGCTGCAAGCAGGCGCAAGCGTAAAAGGTGAATTCGAAAATCGCCTTAAATCCGTGATTGAAGAAGTGCGTGGTTCAGTCACCCCAATTATTCTTTTTATCGACGAAGCACACACCATGATTGGTGCGGGCGGTAAAGAAGGGCAGGGTGATGCGGCTAACTTACTTAAGCCAGCATTAGCACGTGGTGAATTACGCACCATTGCGGCAACGACTTGGGCCGAATACAAAAAATATTTTGAACGTGACCCCGCATTAACGCGTCGCTTTCAAGTAGTAAAAGTAGAAGAGCCGTCGGAAGAAAAAGCCATCGACATGATGCGCGGTATTTCAGAGTCACTGCAGTCGCACCATAAAGTACGAATTCTTGATGAAGCCATTATTGCCTCAGTGCAGTTATCGCATCGTTATATTCCGGGCCGTCAGTTACCGGATAAATCAGTGAGTCTGCTCGATACCGCTTGTGCACGTGTTGCACTAAGTCAATCTGCCACACCGGGTGCGATTGAAGATGCAACTCGTCGTATTCAACGTGCAGAGGTCACCATCACGAAGCTAGAGCGTGAAGCCGCCGCTACCGGTGAGCATACGGAACGTCTCGAAGACTTATACGCAGAAAAGAAAACGGCAGAAGACCTACTGGCATCTTTGAAAGAACAGTACGGACAAGAAAGCGAATTAATTAGCCAAATACGTGAATGCCGTGACCAGATTGATCACGACTTCTTAGGCAAAGAAGACGACAAGCTAGCACCAGAAGCGTTAGAAGAATTAAAAACAAAATTAAAAGCACTGACGGCAGAACTAAGCGGCATTCAAGGCGAAGCACCACTAATGCAAGCCAACGTAGACGAGCAAGCCATTGCTGAAGTCATCGCCAACTGGACAGGTATTCCTGTTGGTAAAATGGTGAGCGATCAAATCGTTGCTGTACAAACCCTGGCAGACAAGCTTGGTAAGCGCGTGATTGGCCAACCACACGCTCTGGAAGCCGTTGCACAAGTGATTCGCACCTCACGTGCCGGATTAACCGATCCACGTAAGCCAGTAGGCGTATTCCTCTTCTGTGGCACCAGCGGTGTCGGTAAAACAGAAACCGCACTCGCACTGGCAGATCAGTTGTACGGGGGCGAGCAAAACATCACCACCATCAATATGTCAGAGTTTAAAGAAGAGCATAAAGTTTCTATGCTGCTGGGTTCACCTCCGGGCTACGTAGGTTACGGTGAAGGCGGTATCCTAACGGAAGCTGCGCGTCGTAAACCTTACTCAGTTATTTTGTTAGACGAGATGGAAAAAGCGCACCCAGGTGTGCAAGATATTTTCTACAACCTGTTTGATAAAGGCACCATCAAAGATGGTGAAGGTCGTGACATCGACTTTAAAAATACCGTCATTATCATGACCTCAAACGCGGGTGAAGATGCGATTCGCGCGATCTTCGAACAAGTCGAAGAAAAACCAGAACCAGACGTATTGCTCGACAACATCCGCCCGTACTTACTACAGCACTTTAAGTCCGCTTTTATGGGACGTGCGAACACCATCGCTTTTTACCCATTAGATGATGAAAATATGATGCAAATCGCCGCCATCAATATGCGTAAAATTGAAAAGCGTATTGTCGCAAACTACGGTGCAGAATTTAGCTACGACGAAGACGTACTTATCAACATCGTGGCACGTTGTCAGGAATCCGATACCGGCGCTCGTAACATTGAAACCATACTCAACCGCACCCTACTGCCATCACTGGCCGCAGAGTGCTTGAATAAAATGGCCAACGATGAAGACATCACCAAAGTGCACATAGGTGCAACCGAAGAAGGTGACTTCACGTACACCGTCAATTAATGGTTGTATGGCGTAGAACAAAAGCGAGAGCCTAGCTCTCGCTTTTGTTTTTTATGAAATTAATTAACTTAACAAAAAAAATTAATAAAAAATCTAACAGATTTTAATCGTCACAATAAACACTGACGAAAAATAGTTAAAAGGATGTTTCGGCCATGGCCACCACATATCTCCAGCGTTTTTTAATACTTGTAATTTCCACATGCGAAATAGTGTCCATTGCCTACGCAGAAAGTGGCCGAACAGACTACGACCTCGATGACGACGGCTTAATTGAAATAAACGGCCTTGCCGATCTTAATGAAATCCGAAACAACCTCGACGGTACTAGCCTATATGGCGAGAGCACCGGCTGCCCAGCCGAAGGGTGTAATGGTTTTGAATTAACCACCACACTGGATTTTGATACTAACGCTGATGGCGTGATGGATGAAAATGACGAGTATTGGAATAATGGTGAAGGGTGGGAGCCGATAGGTGACTATAATTTTCCTTTTACTGCAATTTTTGATGGTAATGGTTATCAAATATTAAATCTTTATATACAGAAAGCTTCTACCAACTTTGTTGGGCTGTTTGGATATGCTCGGGGTGAAACTGTTGTTATTAGAGATTTTGGGATTACGGGTGAATTAATGAATGTGAATGCTAATTTAAGTGCCTATGTTGGGGCGTTTACGGGTGTTCTTAGTGAAGGTGCGGTTTTAGGTGATGTTTATTCTACAGGTTCGGTTTCTGGTTCATCTTCTACTGGTGGTTTAATTGGAAGGGGGTTGAGTGATTCTTCTATTGTTAGTAGCTTTTCTACTTGTACGGTTAATGGAGGTAATGCAGGTGGTTTAGCAGGGAATATTTCAGATGCATTTATCATAAATAATAGTTTTTCTACAGGGGAAGTAAACGGTACTTATTCTGCCGGTGGGTTAGTTGGTAGAACATATTCAGGAAATTTAGATCATCGGCCATCTTTTTTAAAGAATAGTTTTTCTTCAGGTAAGATCAATGGCGAATTAAATAAGACGGGGGGAATGATTGGAGTTGTCGGCGACCCTGATGTTATTACTATTTCTAATAGTTATTGGAGCCTTGATCTTTCGGGGCAAAATTTAGGTACTGATGAACCAGTTGTCGGAAACTATTTAGGCATCACCTCAGCTGAACTGCAGTGCCCGACTTCGAGCGATGATTCTGAATGTTTAATTAGTAATACCTTGTATGCTTCGTGGGATACTACGGTGTGGGATTTTGGGTCGAGCCAAGAGCTACCGGGTTTAATTATTGATGGCGTTATCTACCGCGACAGCGATGGCGATGGATCGCTGGATGGCGATGATGCCTTCCCAAATAATCGGGCGGGTTCTGTTGATAATGATGGCGATGGCTATCCAGATATTTGGACGACTGGTTGCGATGCTGAATGCCGATCGACCAGTGGGTTAACGCTTGATCAGTTTCCGATGACGTCTGCGGCTTGGTTAGATGCGGATCTTGATAGCCAGCCAGATAGCTGGGCCGCTGGCTGTGATGCCAGTTGCCAAAATGATTCGGGGCTAACGCTCGATACGTCGCTTAATGATGTTGATAACGACGGCGTTATTGATAGTCAGGATAGTGATACCAATGGGGTACTAAATGCCGATGCCGACTCCAATGGCTTAATTGAAGTATCCACTCTAGAGCAATTAAACGCGGTGCGTTACAACCTGAACGGTGCAGGGCGCACGTTATCCGAAGGTGGTGACATTGACAGCTCTGGTTGCCCAGCGGTTATTCTTGAGGGGACTCTGCAACGACACTGCGCCGGGTATGAACTGACCACTACGCTGGATTTTGACACCAACGCCGATGGTGTGATGGATGAAAACGATACCTATTGGAATGATGGCGAAGGGTGGCAGCCGATCGGTGACCAAAGTTCCGCTTTCAACGCGACGTTCGATGGTAATGGGCATCAAATACGTAACCTGTATATAGATCGTCCCAGTACGGGTTATGTCGGCCTATTTGGTTATGTGAAGGGTGAAGCTGCGTCCCTTCGTAATCTGGGCCTGACCGGTAAACTAATGAGTGTGACAGGTGGTTACTACGTAGGTGGTTTAGCGGGTCATTTGACTGATGCAAGCGTCACTCAGAGTTATTCCACCGGTATTGTCACTGGTGATGGTTACGTTGGCGGCTTGGCTGGACGTGTATATCGGGGATCTTTAAACAATAGTTTTGCGACGGGCAGTGTTACTGGTGATCGATATGTCGGCGGTTTGGCTGGAGAGAGTTCAAATTCCTCTTTAAACAATAGTTTTGCCACCGGATACGTAAATGGTAATTCTGGCGTTGGTGGCTTGATTGGGCAAAACGGGGGTAACTCCGCCTTTTCTATCATAAACAGTCATTGGGCTACAGACACGACTGGGCAAGCATTTAGCGATGACGAAGCGGAGTTAGATGGTTATTTTGGTGCGGCTTTAGCGGAACTGCAATGCCCAACTTCGAGCGACGATGCCGAGTGTTTAATTAGTAATACCTTATATGCATCGTGGGATAGCAGTGTTTGGGATTTTGGATCGAACCAAGAGCTGCCAGGTTTGATTATTGATGGTGTTGTTTACCGCGACAGCGATGGCGATGGCTCGTTGGATATTAATCAGCCGCCCGATGTTACGCTGGTATTGAAGCAAGATGGTGATGTGGTTCCTGATGTGATTGTTGGTGCCGGAGATGTCACTATTGAAGCAGTAATTACAGATCCTGATGCGAGTGATGATCATACATTAACGTGGACGCTCTCTGATGTATCAATTATGGGTGAAACAGATAACACGAGTGCTTCGTTCAGTTCAGATAACATTCCAGACGGCGAATATACGGTGGCGGTTGTTGCTACAGATAATCGCTATTCACCTTTAAGTGATGATGCAAGTATTACCTTTACGGTAGAGCGTAACGCTTCATCTGCTCCAGAAAATAGCACGTCCTCAGGCAGTAGTGGAGGCGGAGGAGCACTCGGTGTGTTCTGGCTGATGATGGGTGGATTGTTATTATTAGGTAGTCGTCGAAGCCGTTTATTCGCAGAATATTCAGTTTAAAATTAAGGCTATCTATACAAAGAACGGGGTGAAATCCCCGTTTTTTCTACTCTTAAGGTGTGAATTTTATCTGATATTTAGATAAGATCTTTTTATCATTGAGTATTCCATGAACAGTGCCATAGGATACTGACAGAGAGAGGTAGAATAATACTGCTCCTATAAGTTCTTTTACGGGGAGTAGAGCTAATAAGAAATACGATATGCTGCAAGCGATAAATAATTTTATAGCCTTCCCTTGCGTAGCAACGTGCATTACGGCTTTAAACCCCCACTGTTCTTTCTCGTCTTTAAGTTGCAATACGATGTTTTTTGCATAGAGTCGTCCGGATATTATGGCAAGCAGAGCGATCACCGCAAACGTGTAGCTAACGCCAAGAGTGCTCCAGCCAATAAATAACGAAAACATCATGGCCGAGAACCAAAACAGTAAAAGAGGCCCTATAACCATACCCATAATGCGCACCTATGCAAAAAAATAGCGAAGTTTTTACAAGCTTGAAATGAAACTTGGTGAGACTTTTCATGTTGCTATGTTGGAGAAAAGATAACAACATGGTGGACTATAATTTATTCAATTGCTTGGGAGGCCTTTCGTACTAATTCCGACACGCTGTGGTGTATTCGAATAAATATCATACGGATAAAAGCGACCGATAGCGTTGTTGTTTCAGTAACGACAATACCAATAGCTCGCGCCATACGCTTTATTAATCTCATGACCCATGTTCCTAGATCTTTTGATAAGTCATAGGCTTTATGCATCATATAAGCAAGGCGATCCAAAATTGTAAATGTAGTGGATGCAGCACCCATTATCGCTATTCCTGCAATGTTAACTACTTTTTTAATAACCCACAAAAGAGCAGCATCTAAAACTCGCGCAGTGTTTAAACATAAAGAAACTGGGCCATCGGACTTAAGCCAATTTTCTATAGCGCTATCCATTAATTCAGGGGGGCGCTTAGCTTTGAGAGTTAGCCAGTCAAGGCTAATTTGACTATTCCCTGAAACTGAATCCAAATAATGCTCCATGAGGTGGTATTTCCATGGCACCAACGCTAGTCCTGAGTCGAGTAAGTAATCAGTCCCTTGACTTGGTGCGTGTGTAAAAGGCCAAGTAGGTACCATGGGTACCGGGTCGGTTTTATGATACACACGATAAATATTGTCAGGGTTTACACGGTTAGTGAGATTACTGGCAAAGTAATTGAAGCCAACTTTAGGAGAGCCGAAAGTGTATAATTTCGTAGTCGCTGAGCAATTAGAACTTAACCAATCTGCTGTGAGTGTGGCTAAGGCCCCTCCTAGACTATGACCGATACAGTGTACGGTTTGTATTGTAGGTCGCTTAGCAAGCTCGGAGCGGAACTCTTTTAGCTGAGGGAGAAAAGATTCAAAGGTATCTTGGAAACCTTGGTGAACCTGGCCTCCAGTGCTACAACGTTTTATGCCTGCATTTAAGTCAGTAAGGGCATCAAAGCCGCTGGCGGTTCCTTTTAATATTACAAAGGCTTGCCCAGCATATTTGTTTATGCCAAAGGCGCAAGCTCCCATGATGTGCGAATACTTTAGATATATGAATGCACCGGTTTTACCACTAAGCTCCTCGTTAACTTCTAGCTTATCTTTATATTCAAATAGTACTATTCGTCGTGTGATTTCGTCTTTAAGCCTGTAGGCATCTTGCGCAAGGGCGGCTGCGAAGCGCGCATCTAAAGTATTTAAGCTCATGATTAACTCCCTGTTATTTTTTTTCCCAGCGGCAATTAGTTAGTACCAGCGACCCGGCGGTACGGTGAGTCTCTGGTGCGTCAGTTAGCTCGCAGGTCAGATTAATTGGTATTCCACCAAGCTCTGAGTTCTCCTCTGTATTCATTTTTCCATTAGCCCAAACTTCAAATTTTTCGCCGTTATAGTCAATGAGGATTTGTTGGGATATTACGATCTCCATCGGTAGGAGTTTTTTAAAGGACTTTTCATAGGTTGCGGGAAAGGAAAATATGCCGGCCTCATCTGTTGATGTATGATTCTCAACAGCACTTTTAAACTTAGTGATCTGGGTTACCTTAGCTCCGATAGCTGGCTTTCCATTATAAGTAACTTTGGCCTTTACCTCTGAGAATGTGCATACCTTTCCGACATCTGAAATAGACATGGCCTGACCTTTAGAAATAGTTAAAAAACAAATTAAAAAGAATGAGAATATTTTTGAGATCATTTAGTAACTCCATTAGTTCACCCTCTCTTACGGTCGGTCACCCCAGCATTTTCCCAGTACAATTGGTTTCTAGCAATGGTCCAAAGTCTTCGTAGAAAACCGGTTCTTCTGTTAATTCGCACTCAAGATTAAGAGGCGAACCTCCTAATTCAGTATTTTCTTCTGGCTTCATTTTTGTATTAATCCAGACTTTGTAGGGGTGCCCGCCGTATTCAACAGTAATGACTTGTGTAATCACTATTTCGATTGGCAAGTATTTAGAAATAGATTTCTCAAAAATTGCAGGAAACTCAAAAACACCATCACTTGTAGTCGTAGTGACCTCAGTCGAAGCGTCTTTCCATTTAGTCCAACGTGTCACTTTGGAGTTTTTAACAAGTTCTCCATTATAAGTAACCTTCGCTCGTACAGATGAAAATGTGCATACCTTTCCGACATCTGAAATAGACATGGCCTGACCTTTAGAAATAGTTAAGAAACAAATTAAAAAGAATGAAAATATCTTTGAGATCATTTAGTTGCTCCTATGAGCTCACCCACCCACCAAGACTGTCGGGCACCCTAATATCACTTTGCCGCCATGTGCAGTGGAGTCGCCCATTCTTGCGGCAGGTTTGTTGCTAAGTAGAACGGTCATACTCCCCATGGCGATGGAGTCGGGCGGGCCTACGCAGACGCACATGCTGCCAGCCGTGGCTGCGGGCATGTTGCCGATTAATACGGTTGGCGCACCCGGAGAGACGATGGGGCCGCCGACGTGGGGTACAGGCCCAGATGACATCGGGCAGACGTGCATGTCAGTAATGCGTGAGGCGGGTTTTCCCATGATTAAGCTCCTTCTACCATGCCGTTTCCGCCGCGAGCGAGGTCGACGCCTTGAGCAAGAAAGAGTTTGTAGTTGTCTTCGATGTTTTCAGGATTAATGGTCGCTGCGGCGAGTGCGATACAACCGGCAACGGCATGTGCAAATAGGTATTCCGGTGGTGGTACGGCAGGTTCGCCTTCTGGAGTCATGCTGCCAGTACACCATGTTGCTGCCGTTGCCGCCCAGCTTGCGGCGGTTTTGAATTGGGTCATTTCGCCAAGTGCTTTGCAGCGTAAGCGATGATCTTCGGTTGGTTTACGCGCCCAGGTTTCTGTGGCGAGTAGCGCATTAACGTTGTCTTCGTCGGTGTCTGGGGTTTGCGCGGCTCGAGCGGCAAGGCAGGCCCACCAAACGGACTCTCGTTTCGGTAATCCGTGAGCGAGTAGTTTAATGGCATCTTGATAAAAGCCACCTTCGATAAGACGCTCAATGCTGATTTGTGGTGCGGTGTCAGGCACGACAATGGTTTGAGCGTCTGGTTCGGTTAACTCAAATTCTTTGAGCAATTCGGCGGCGGTCAGTGCTTGTATCTTTACTAATGCTGTCATGATGTTACCGCTTAGTTAATCTTGGTTAGAGCGCCTTTAACGGTAAGTATACCGCCCGCAGATATTTCACCCATTGCACTGGCTTTGGCTTTTACCATAGTGCCTTTAATTTGGACGCCGGTCTGATCAATTTTAATTGAGTTAGCGCCTACTTTAAGTTCAATGGATGTTTTTGAGGTGATTTTAATGGCCTTCATAACATCAATGGTGGCGCTGCCTTTGCCAACTTTTAATGTATGATTACCACTATCAACTTTTGTGGTTTGATTACCTTTAGCGACGGTCAGAGTGTCGTCGCCTTTACTGATGGTTGCCGTGCGGTTTTGTTCTACTGTCAGTGTCTGGTCGTTTTCGACCGTGCCGGTCTGGTCGTTATGAATGATCCAGTTGTGGTCTTTCCCGGCTTCCATATAAATCTCTTCGCTGCCTTTTTTGTCGTCGAAGCGAAGTTCATTAAATTTACTGTCTTTAATGGCTGTTTTCCAACCACTTTGAGTGGCGGTGTAGTTTGGCCCGTCGTTGGTGCCGTTATATACCGCGCCCGTGACTAATGGCCGATCTGGGTCGCCATTGATGTAGTTGATCACCACTTCTTGGCCTATACGCGGCACAAAGTTAGCGCCCCAGCCTTTGCCTGCAAACTGTTGTACCACACGCACCCAGCAAGAATTCTGCGCTGAGTTCCAGGGGAAGGTGACTTTTACTTGAGTCAGTGTATCGCTTGAGCTGTCACTGCCAGTGGCTTTTACTTCACTGACGGTAGCAACTTGTGGGGTGTGTATCTTTTTGGCAAAGTTATTATGCTTGGGCCTTACGACGACGCCATTGGGTACACAACTGAATCGATTAGAAAAGTGTGTGTCGCGGTCGTTACCGTCACGAGCAATAATGTGCACTTGCGTAATAAGGTATTTGCCGCTTTCTGAAGCGATGGAATGTTCAATTTCAAAGCGACCACCTGCGGATAGGATCACGACGTCGCTGGTGCCTTGTGCAACATCAAACCCAGATTCGTGTGCTTCCATCGCGCGTTCGCTCGCACTCTTACTTTGCGAGTCGATAAATTTGTGTTTGTTTTCACCGTCCACTTCAAAATGATAACTACCGTAATCATTACCCGTGAAGCTGGATACGCTATTTAGCGGCGATTTGGTTTTTACGGTTTGTTTATTATCTTTTGTGGTGGTGAATTCGCTGTAATCTTTAAATTCAAAGCCACCGGTGTGGTAATTAAAACTACGCTGCCAGCTGTGTATTGTATCTTTGCTTGGCTGGCTGCCACCGCCGTCATATTCGATGGTCTCTGTGGCAGCATCAAAATAATCTTGCGCATCATCAGCTAAGATCAGCTCGTGCTTCCCATCGTTGTGGGTAAAGTAATAGCTGATGCCTTCTTCGGCTAATAGGCGAGAGATAAACTCGAAATCGGTCTCATCAAATTGAACACAATATTCGCGCGTGGTGTAAGCACCGGTGGGTTTAAATTGATGTGAGACGACTTTGGAGTAATCCCCAAGTACTTCGTTGACGATGTCTTTCACGCTTTTCTTGTGGAAGATACGGTTCTTCGACCCTAGTTTGGTAAACCATAAACCCGGAACCATTTCTAAGCGATAACGGCGAAGCCCTTCGTCATTTACATCCAGCATGGCTAAGTGATTGACGTAGCCATTGATATAACGGGTTTCTGATTCGCCATCAGACATTAAGGAGACGGTAATGTCTTTTCCTACGATGTCTTTTTGATCAATATCATGGCGGTCAGAGAATAATTCGAGTGTGTACCGGAAGAGATCGGATATGTACTCGTCGCCGACTAATTCAGACACAATGAATACATCTTTTCCTACTGGTGTATCAATTTGAATGAGGCGTTTCTTTTGATTGAGTACAGACATGACCTTGTCACCACGTTCTATGTGATTGTTATCGCATCAGCGCGGGCGCGCTTTTCCAGATGCCACTTCCTGAAACAAATCAGGGGACAACTCCGTTTTATGCCGAAGTGCCCCCTGAGAAAATAAGAAAAAAGCTCTCTTATTTATAGCGGCTTAGCCGTTGTTAGGTCGTAACCGACCTTCATGTTCTTGGTGTTCTTGTTGGTCTTGTCTGCGTGAGTCAGATCCGCTTCAATCTTAGCAAAGCTCAAAGAGATAGACTCTTGCGGTGCACCGCCAGCAGAAGCGCTCAGGCTGTAAGAAGACATGATGACGTCTTCTAGTTTGTAAACTGCGTACTTTTCAACTTTGTCAGCGCCAGTCTGAACAACGTGAATTTCAACAACTACGCCAGAATCACCAGTAACAGAAGCTTTGAACAAACCGCCAGAAGCAGCGTCAAGTGGCTTAGTTACGGTAACTTCGCTGATGCTAGGACGTGAAGCTTCACGGTTAGACATTGCGCCAGCTTGCATAGTGATAGAACGGCCTACGCCGAAGCTCATGCTGTCAACTTCGATCCAATCTTCATAGCCAGCAGCAGTTACGTTACCCGCTGGGGCTTTTGAGTTGAAGTTCATGTAAATCGCCATTGAATAATTCCTCAGTGTTATTTAAAAGATTACGTCCAATATTTCCTTCGGCGCGCTCTCTGAAAACTGTGTTTAGTTTGGAGAGCGTTCCACTGCCATGTGGCAAGTGACTGCAGTAAAACAGAAAAAAATGCGCTGTTAAACCCTTGTTTCTAATGTTTTAAATCGACTCTGGCACGATTAAATTTGATGGGCTACCTGATGTTAAATACTGACTCTGGCACCATTAAGGTCTATTTCTTAACATATTGAAGAAACAGGCTGTCATTGTGGGGGTGCTTGGTATTTTATCAATCGATGGTCGTTTTTATTGACGCCAAAATGACTCTGACACCTTTTTAATGAAAATAATTTTAAGACATTAATATTATGTTAAGTGTTGAGGATAGGTGTTGATTTTAAATAGGTACTCAGGCGCTGGCCGGCATTTTGACTAAGGCGACGTGGGTTCGGTCGATTTTTTCTTTTTAGGGCGGCCACGTTTTAATGGGCGCACTCTGTGATTGGCAATTTGCTCAATTTTTTCGGTGAATTGATCGCCGCCGAGAACTTGCCCGAGCTTGATTGTCTCGGCAATATAGTCGAGTAGCATACGGTCAAATCGAAAACGAAACAGGGCGCTGTATTCGTTTCCGCGTTCCTCTTTGGTTTCTCCGAGGTCCATGTATAAGCGATGATCGACAATGATGTCGCTTTTCTTTCTGCAGGTATGATAATTGAAGCTGGACCAAGGATATAACTCAGGGCCATCAACAATACCTTCGTACATAGGTTTGAGTTCTACATACCGATAACAGGTGAGCAAATACGCATCAGAATCAATAACGCTTGATTTATAACGTCCCGCCCAGAGTGTGCCTGAGCGTTGATAGCGGTGGTTCACATATTGAACATACCGACGCCCCAGCGATTGCATCATGGATGAAATGCCTTGGGGGATACTGGGTGTCGCGATTATTTGAACGGCGTTGGGAAGTAGTACGTACGCGTGAATATCTACGTCATACTGCTCCGCTGATTTTTTCAACGAAGCGAGATAAAATTCGTAATCCTCATCGTCAAAAAAACAGTTCAGGTTATTGTGCCCGATCTGGACGATGTGTTGTGGAATGTTGGCTATATTAATCCGCGGCAGTCTTGCCATAACCTCGATCGCATCCCTACTTGTGAGTGTAACTACTGACAGCATGGTCAGTGCTTCCAGTGCCCGGGCATTATGCAAAACCGCCCTTGTAAAAGCAACCGGATGAATTTTCTTTTGCTGATTAGGCACAACGGCCTACCAGAGAGCGGAGAATTTTGTTTTAATTTTCGACATCCCGTATTGAGCCACTGCAGCCTTGTGCTTGCATCTATCATTGTTGTGGTTGCTCGTTTGGTCAAACTGAGACATGGATTAACGATGAGCAATAGTAGTGGTGTTCGGCTGACGGTTAATGGCCGAACCGATATCGGGCAGGTTCGAGATGAAAACGAAGATTCCATTCGCTGGCGTGCTGATCCCAATCATCCTTTTGCTTACGTTGTTATTGCTGATGGTATGGGGGGATATAGCGGCGGAGCATTGGCGAGTCGAATTACCGTGGATACGCTCAGTCAGTCGTTCGATCGTTTGCTAACTCCTACTTTTTTAGCCTGCACTCCCGATCAGCAAAATTTAATGATTCATGCTTCACTTCGTTCCACCATTAAACAGGCAAATCAGTCGATTATTGATGCAAAGCTCGAGAACCCTCAGTTTGCACACATGGGTACAACGTTGGTGTTGGCTTTAATTTGGCAGTCTCAAATGACGGTGGCACACATTGGTGATTCTCGGGCTTACCTATGGAGCTTGGGTGGTATCGCGCCTTTGACTAAAGACCATAGCGTGGTGCAAGAAATGATAGATGCAGGCTCTTTAACAGAAGAGCAAGCAAGGGTGAGCGAGGTTCGAAATCATATAACCCGCGCGATGGGGGTTGCTGAAGATGTCGAACCTGTTATCCGAACCATGAATTTAAACGCTAATTCTGTGATCTTGTTATGCAGTGACGGCTTGAGTGAATATTTTGATGATGCGACGCTAGAGCAAGTTTTGGCAACGCACCGCCCTGTGTCTGATTGTTGCTCTCGGTTTATAGCTGAAGCCAATGAGCTGGGTGGAAAAGACAATATCAGTGTGGGCTTGATTGAATTCTCGATGGCTGTTCAGCCACAGTCGCACTTTCCCGGTAGTATTCCTGCGTCCGATGGCGAAGATACAACGATCCGCCAGGGGCGTTTTCATCGTTAGGGCTTGGTTTCTCCGTACATGTTGTGTGCCGTAGCCTAGTGTGTATGTAAGTCAAAGATATGTGGGCTGCCTAAACTGACTCTTTGATATATCTGTATTTTCACCGGTTTCTCCAAATATCTAAATAACGTAAGGTGAACAAATGTTCATGCGTTTTTTTGGGGGGGGCGGATTTGCGAGTATTTAGTCAGGTGTCTGGCTATTATTCCAGTATCCATGTTGCTATACTGCGCGCGTAATTTTCTGCACGACCTGCCTACTGTGAAATTATCTGGCTGGTTGCGTGGTGTGTATGACGATTTACTTGAATCGTTAATGGAAATTCTCGGGGCACGGATGTCTTCTACTTCTTAGTATAGAACTCATTTCTGAAAACGCCTCAATTTCTGAGGTGTCGATGCCACTTTTTGCTTTGGTTTTGCATATCGCCCCCTCTGACAGACAGAATTAAGGAATATGATGTTGACCAGTGACGTAAAAATTAAGCCTTCGCTACTCGTTCCGCGCAAAGCACTCTTTTGGCTGAGCGTGGCGCTGATCTCATCTGTTTCGCATTTGGCGGCTGCTGAAGTTAACTCTTTGCGTGAGGTTTATGGCATTGATGCTCCAGGCTCAAGTTCAGACCTAGCGGATGATTACGAAGAACGAATGAAACAGGATGACTTAGCACCAAAGTTGAATGCTGACATTCCCGAAACGGCCGCCCGAGACTCAGGCCCGCGTATTCTTGTAAAGCGGTTCGTGTTTCAAAATATTCGAGAATATCCCGAGCTGGGCATCACTGCTGAGGGTGTTAATGCCGAGGCAGAACGACTTCGTTCGCAATACATGAAGGAAGAGCAGTTACTGGATGGCGGCTTCACCATTGATGAATCTGCCGAAGTGATTGAATACCTGCAAGAAGTGGGTCGTGAAGGTGAAGTTGAGAATATCACCTATGAAGACATGCAAAATTTAGTGGGTATTGTGCGTCAGCATAATAGAAATCGTGGGTTAAGTTTTGCCGACCTTGAAGAAGTCACTACCCAGTTAAGTTTGTATTACCGTCAACGTGGTCTTTTTTTGGCGAGAGTTCAACTGCCTGCGCAAGAAATTAAAAATGGCATTGTTTTTCTAACCGTGATGGAAGGTGTACTAGGACAAGTGGAAGCGCTGAATAGTAAAAAATACAGCGAATCTACATTGCGATCTCCTCTCGAGGATGAGATTGGTCGTGCCGTGAGCGGGGGCGACATTGAAGAGTCTCTCTATATTTTGAACGACCTTCCTGGCCTTAATATTACTGGCGCTTTCACTGCTGGGGATAACCCGGGCGAAACAAAATTAAAACTGACTGTTCGTGAAGAAGAAGCGTTTAAATTTTTGTTTCGTGTTGATAACCATGGTTCAGAACTCACCGGCGACACTCGCTTCTTTACCAGTATGGAGTGGTATAACCCGATCGGTTTTGGTGACAGCTTAAGACTGGGGTACTTACGCTCTGAAGATTTAGAGGGTAATAATGAAGCGGGTGAGGAAGCGCATGCTGATTTGGGTCAGTTCTCTTACTCGTTTCCAGTATTCGGTTTAAGAACGCGCCTAGGTTTATCTGCTGATTTTAATAAGTACTCTATTGTCGATGAAAATGGCGGCATTATTAATGAGCTTGATCTAGAGGGTGAGAGCAGCAATTATGCCATCAACTTAAATCATCAATTTATTCGTAGCCTCGAATTCAACTTTTCCAGTGGGTTAGCGTTAACCGATAAGAAGACAGCGATTGATAGTGAGCTTGTTCCTGCGGGCGATCATGTGATCGGCGGTGAGTTGAACTTCTATGTTGATGGCTTAAACCGAACTGGCCTACGTATGCTGAATATTGCCAACGTAACACTGCAATATGGCGAACACCAAAACGAAGTGATTGAAGGACGAGACGATACCTTCTTTATTCTTGGGGTTGATACTAATTCTTTATTCTTTTTACCTATTCCATTTACCAGCAAATACAGTCGATTAATCACCACATTAAAAATGCAGCATTCCGAAGCGTCTCTGCCATCTTTTGAGCAATTCAGTATGGGTGGCCCGAGCGGTGTTCGTTCATTTTCTAATGGCGAGTTTTCTGCAGATCAATCTGTGTACTTGGGCAATGAATGGTATTTCGACCTACCTCAGTGGTCATTTTTTGGCGGACGTTATTTTAACGAAGTATTTCAAGCAGGTTTACTGCTCGACTTTGCTTACGGAACACAGAATGGTGGTTTCGTAACAGACAGTGGCGCGTTAGCGGATGATGAATGGGCACAAATGAGCGCAGCGGGTTTAGTGTTTAAAGCAGCGTGGGGCGATACATTTAATGCCAAGTTGTCCATCGCGACTCCTCTTGAAGCAAGCTCAAGCCTTGATCCAGACAGTGATAACAACTCGGCAACACCACTGAATAACAAACCAGACGCGATTGAAGTGTATGCAGATATCAATTTCGTCTTTTAGTACACGACGTACTGGGCTTTGAAAAAAGCCGACAGGAATTTTTTCACGCGACTTGTGAATGATTGGATGAATTTTGGGTAACTCCCAACGATGTTAAGAGTAATGACATGACTAAATATACAACGAACAGCCGCACAGTAATGGAAGCTACTGGTCTGATCTTTAAAATGAAAAGATTGGCCCGTGCAATAAAAGACGCCGGCGTATTTTCCGCCAGCGTGAGAGGTTGTGTATTTGGTAGCTTGATTGCTGGGCAGATTGTTCTGCCAGTGGCGGCAGTGGCTGCGCCTATGGGCTTTGATGCTCCAAACGGCGGAGCATCAATATCGGGAGAAGGCACGGCAGTAACAACGATAAATCAGTCTGATGCTCGGGTGGCTATTGAATGGAATTCGTTTGAGTTGGGCAGTGCTGAGTCAGTGACTTTTTTTCAGCCTGACGTCGACTCAGTTGCAATCAATAATATTTTATCGAACAGTGGTTCAAATATTGCCGGTATGATTAACGCTAATGGTCATATTGTGCTGGTGAATCCAAATGGGATTGTATTTGCAGGTACGGCCAAAATTGACGTGGGGGGCATTATTGCGTCGGGGTTGGCGGTAAGTAACTTAGACGGTTTTGTAAATGATAATGCAGCTATTCTTACGTTCTCGAGAGCAGCGGACGAGAATGGAAATGCTGGCGCTGTCACTAATAACGGTCTGATTGCAGCCTCATCTATTGCGTTGATTGGTGAGCAAGTAACAAACTCAGGCACACTTGCTGGCGATATAGATTTTTCTGATGGCTCAATTAATTTTCCTGCTGGATTGACGTATTTGGGATCGGGGGATTCTGGGTTTGTCACTTTTGGTGGAAGTGAATTTGTTGGTTTTGAAATGGATGCCGATATTACAGAGGCTTTGTCCGGCGATGCTGTGCTGAACACTGGAACTATTAATAGTTACAGTGTGAAAATAGAGGCGAGTATGCTTGATTCGCTAATTACCGCAGCAGTAAACAACTCAGGTGCCATCACCGCCAATAGTTTAATTGTGACGGGCGATACGATTACCTTAGGCTCAGGCACCAATCTTACTAGTGATACTATAAATACGACTTCTGATTCACTAACGTTAGAAAGTGGAATCACTATTGATGCTAGCAACGGATTTACGGCAAGCACTGAAGCGCTAGAGTTAGGGACCGCTGACTCAAATTACAACACGCTTGAGTTGAACGGCAATGCAAGCGAGCTCATCGTTGGTGATTCGGGCGACTCGAACTCTCAGTTGACGGTTAGTGATCTATCTACCGTCAATGGTTCCAATGCGAGTCTTACGAGCCTTAAAGGCTCCAACACCGACAGCGAAACGTTCAGCATTAGCACGACAGACAATGCGGTGAACGTGAACGCAATCGACTTCACCTCAGTGGCGGCAATTAACGCCGGTACCAGCACGGGCGATGCAGTGACTACCACAGAAACTGTTGATGCGGACCTCACTGCTAACGGTAATGAACTTGTTGCTTCAACAATCAACTTCAGCAACATCAATGATGCTGATTTAAGTGGTGGTGCATTAACCGGTACTGACACCAACGATGAAACGTTCAGCATTAGCACAACAGCCAACGCGGTGAACGTGAACGCAATCGACTTCACCTCAGTTGCTTTGATTGATGCAGGCACGAGTACTGGAGATGCAATAACTACAACAGAAACGGTTGATGCAGATCTCACTGCTAACGGTAATGAACTCGTTGCTTCAACAATCAACTTCAGCAACATCAATGACGCTGATTTAAGCGGTGGTGCATTAATCGGCACGAACGATAACGACGAAGCGTTCAGCATTAGCACAACAGCCAACGCGGTGAGCGTAAACTCAATTGACTTCACCTCGGTGGCGGCGATCAATGCAGGGACGAGCACTGGCGATGGAGTCATAACGACTGAATTAGTTGATGCGGATCTGACGGCGAATGGTAATGAGTTAGCTGCTTCAGAAATCAGCTTCAGCAACATCAATGACGCTGATTTAAACGGCGGTGCGTTAAGCGGCACGAACGATAACGACGAGACGTTCAGCATTAGCACGACAGACAACGCGGTGAACGTGAATGCAATCGACTTCACTTCGGTTGCTTCGATTGATGCCGGTACCAGCACTGGCGATGTAGTAACTACAACAGAAGCGGTTGATGCGGATCTGACGGCTAACGGTAATGAACTAACTGCTTCAACAATAAACTTCAGCAACATCAACGATGCTGATTTAAGTGGTGGTGCATTAACCGGCACGAACGATAGCGATGAAACGTTCAGCATTAGCACGACAGCCAATGCGGTGAATGTGAACGCAATCGACTTCACCTCGGTGGCAGCGATCAATGCAGGTACCAGCAATGGCGATGCGATCATCACCACTGAAGCTGTTGACGCCACACTAACGGGTACTGATAACGCCGTTGATGTGTCAGGCATTAACTTCACGAACGTTAATACGGCAGGCCTAAGTGGTGGCTCTTTATCTGGTAGCGACAACGCGGATACGTTTGTATTGGATGCGGCAGGTCTTAAGGCGAATGAAATTGCATTTACTTCTATTGACGCGGCTATCGACGCTAAAGGCGGCAACGACAGTATTGCTGGGCTCGATGGTACGGCTGAAACCTTTGCTCTTAATGGAACAGCGGAATCAGTCGGCGTTGATGGTTTTTCCTTTACCAATATTGAAGCGATCAATGCAGGAAGCGGTACTGGTGATGCAATCACGAGCTCTATTTTAGTTAATGCGGAATTAGCGGGTGCAGATAATGCCGTCACTATCGCGGGCATCGTGTTTACCAATATCAACACGGCAGACCTAACTGGTGGCGCATTATCGGGCAGCGCCAACGCGGATACGTTTGTGTTGGATGCGGCCGGTCTTAAGGCGAATGAAATCCTATTTACCGCCATTAACAGCCTGGTAAACGCTGAAGGCGGACTTGATGACGTGACGGGCATGGCGGGCA